>Ga0208958_1000903_pt1 | contig 32663 bp, 33 predicted proteins | sample RifOxyB1_FD_184032 | JGI IMG/M metagenome (GOLD analysis project Ga0208958, IMG submission 184032) | Soil microbial communities from Rifle, Colorado - Rifle Oxygen_injection B1 (SPAdes) | ecosystem: Environmental > Terrestrial > Deep subsurface > Rock core/Sediment | place: Rifle, Colorado...
CGATGATCTGGTGGTGGTGGATTCTGCCTGCGGCGGTGGCGCTGATCGGGCTGGTTCTGTTGATTGCGGGGCTCAAGGCCCTGTTCGGCGGCAAGCCTTTCCGCGGGGTGGCGGGCGCCCTGCTCGGCGGCGGCGTGCTGTGGGGCGCGTCCCTGGCGACCCTGTTCGGGATGAACCTCCAGACCTACGAGCGATTGACCTACGAGCGGCCGGTCGCGACCCTGAGCCTCCGTCAGATCGGGCCGCAGTATTACGAGGTCGAGCTGGCGCAGCCCGCAGAAGACGGTGAGACGGCCGCCCCCGGCGTCCTCTATCCGGTCCACGGCGACGACTGGCGGATCGAGGCCCAGGTGCTGAAGTGGAAACCCTGGGCCAATGTCATGGGTCTGGACTCCCAATACCGGCTGGATCGCTTGTCGGGCCGGTACCGCTCCGTCGAACAGGAGCTGCACGGCGAGCGCAGCGCCTATGACCTGGCGGCTGCGGCCTCGAACGCCCGCAACGGCGCCGTGCCCTTCAAGGTGGAGGCCTGGGACGCCATACGCCGCTATCGGCCCTATGTGGACGCCGCCGACACCCTGTACGGCTCGGCCGCCTATATGCCGATGGCCGACGGCGCCCGTTACGAAGTGTGGATCACCCAATCGGGTCTGGTCGCACGACCCGTCAATGACGTGGCCCGCAACGCCTCGGCCGGCGGCTGGACGGTGGCGAACTGAAGAGGCTTCAGACCTGACCCAGGGTCCGCAGCTTGGCGCGGGGGTGGATCTCGTTCTGGCTCATGACCACGGTCTGCCCCCGGAACCGCTCGATGATGGAGCGAACATAGGGGCGGGTCTGGGGGCCGGTCAGCAGGACCGGATTCTCGCCCGACATGGCGATCCGCTCGAAGGTGTCGCGCACGACGCGGATGAAGTCCTGCAGCCGCGAGGGGGCCATGGCCAACTGCTTGTCCTCGCCCGCGCCGATCAGGCTTTCGGCGAAGGCGGTTTCCCATTCGGGGGACAGGGTGACGATCGGCAGGGCGCCGTCGCCGCCCTGATGCTGCCAGCACAGCTGACGGGCCAGGCGGGCGCGCACATGTTCGACCAGGGTGGTGACGCTGGTGCTGTGCGGCGCCGCCTCGGCTAGACCTTCCAGGATAGCGGGCAGGTCGCGGATCGAGACCTTCTCGCGCAGCAGGGCCTGAAGCACCCGCTGAAGCGTGGTGACGGTGACGACGCTCGGGATCAGGTCCTCGACCAGCTTCTTCTCTTCGGTCCCCAGTTCCTTCAGCAGCTTCTGCGTCTCGCTGTAGGAGAGCAGGTCCGCCATATTCTCCTTCAGGATTTCGGTCAGGTGGGTGGTCAGGACTGTCGAGGGATCGACCAGGGTATAGCCGCGGAAGGTGGCTTCCTCGCGCAGGTTCTCGTTGATCCAGGTCGCCGGCAGGCCGAAGGCGGGCTCGCGCATATGCTCGCCCGGAAGCTCGACCTGCCGCCCCGTGGGGTCCATCGCCATCAGGTGGCCCAGACGCACCTCGCCCTGCCCCGCCTCCATCTCCTTGATACGGATGGCGTAGCCCTGGGTCGGCAGGCGCATGTTGTCGAGAATGCGGACCTGGGGAATGACGAAGCCATATTCCTGGGCCAGGGACCGGCGCAGGGCCTTGATCTGATCCGTCAGCCGCCGCCCTTCCAGGTCGTTGATCAGGCTGAGCAGGGAATAGCCCAGCTCGATCTTGACCTCGTCGATGGTCAGGACGCTGCTGATCGGCTCCTCGATCTCCTCCTTGGGCTTGGCCGCCGCAGCGATCTCGGCCTCGGTCGGCTGGGGCTTCAACCGGCTTCGGCCCAGCCTCCAGGCCATGAATCCGGACCCGATGGCCAGGGCCGCGAAGGGGATCAGGGGCATGCCGGGGATCAGGCCGATCAGGCCGGCGGCGCCCGACACGACGCCCAGCGACACCGGGTTGGTGGCCAGCTGAGTCACCAGGGCCTTGTCCGCGGTGCCCTCGACGCCCGCCTTCGACACCAGGAAGCCGGCCGCGATCGAGATGATGATGGCCGGGACCTGGGTCACCAGACCGTCGCCGATGGTCAGCTGGACATAGGTGTTGGCGGCGTCCATGGCCGGCATGCCGTGCTGCAGCGTGCCGATCAGTATGCCGCCGATGGCGTTGATGAAGGTGATGATCAGGCCCGCCACGGCGTCGCCGCGCACGAATTTGGAGGCGCCGTCCATGGCCCCGAAGAAGGTCGATTCCTGCTCCAGCTCCTTGCGGCGCAGCTTGGCCTGGTCTTCGTTGATCAGACCGGACGACAGGTCGGCGTCGATGGCCATCTGCTTGCCCGGCATGGAGTCCAGGGTGAAGCGGGCCGAGACCTCGGCGATCCGGGTCGAGCCCTTGGTGATGACGACGAAGTTCACCACCAGGATGATGGCGAAGATGATCACCCCGATGATGAAATTGCCCCCCATCATCAGTTGGCCGAAGGCGTTGATCACCTGACCCGCCGCATCGTGGCCTTCCTGGCCGTGGGTCAGGATCAGGCGGGTCGAGGCCAGGTTCAGACCCAGGCGGAACAGGGTCGAGACCAGCAGCACTGTTGGGAAGATGGCGAAGTCCAGCGGCTTCTTCATCATCACGGCCGTCATCAGGATCAGCACGGACGAGACCAGCGAGATCGCCAGCAGCAGGTCCAGAAGCATCTTCGGGACCGGCAGGATCAGCAGCATGATCACGCCGATCACGCCGACCGCCATCAGGACTTCGCCGCGGTTGACCCAGCTCAGCACGTCGCGCCCGGTGGGGCGCGCCATGCCGTCCTTCATCATCGGGGCGTCGGGCGCGACGGGCGTATCAGTCACGGCCGAACGCCTTCAGGGCGCGGCGGGTCGCCTCGGCGATCACGGCGTCGCGCTGGTCGTCGGTCGCCCCGGTCGCGCCGGTGAAATAGGCGGCGACGATGACCGGCGAACCGCTGAGCGGCGTCAGCATGGCGACGTCGTTGGCCGTGCCGTTCGCGCCGGTCCCGGTCTTGTGCGCGACGGTCCAGCCTTCCGGCGCCCCGGCCTTGATCCGGTTGGGGCCGGTCGGCGAGGCGGTCAGCCAGCCGTGCAACAGGGCGTCATGCTCGGGCGTCAGGCGATCGCTGAAGGCCATCTCGCGGATATTGGCCAGGGTCTGCTCGGGCAGGCAGGTGTCGCGCGGATCATTGGGCAGGGCGGTGTTCAGATCCGGCTCCAGACGCGAGATGACGGTCGTGGTGTCGCCGAAGGTCGGCCACCATGAACGCCATACGGCGATTCCTCCCATTTCACGGATCAGGATGTTGGCGGCGGGATTGTCGCTCACCTCGACGGCGGCCTGCATCAGTTCGCGGAGCGTCAGGCTGCGGCCGACGGCCGCTCCGGTGACCGGGGCGTGGGGGATCAGATCCGCCTCGGTGACGCGGACGGCCCGATCCAGTCGCTCTTCGTCGCGCTGGACCCGCTCCAGGGTGGCGACCGCAAGGAAGGCCTTGAAGGTCGAGCAGAAGGGAAAACGTTCCTGGGCGCGCCACAGCACGCGACGGCCGCTGCCGACGTCCAGCGCGGCGAAACCCAGCCGTCCCCCGTGGCGCGTCTCCAGGTCGGACAGGATCAGATCCGGGTCCGGCTGGGCGGGGGCTTCTTCGCGATCGCGCGGCGCGCAGGCGCCCACGGCCGAGCCGAGACCCAGACCCAGGCCGCCTGCGATCAGCCCCCGGCGATCCAGCCCGCCGCCCATGATCAGGCCGCGTAGCCCGAAGCCGACACCCCCGACTGGGGCGCAGGAATGACCGTACCCTCCTCGGCGTATTCGTTCAGCTTGTTGCGCAGGGTGCGGATGGAGATGCCCAGGATATTGGCCGCATGGGTCCGGTTGCCCAGGCAGTGGGTCAAGGTGTCGAGGATCAGGGTCTTTTCCATCGCCGCCACTGTCTGTCCCACGAAGCTGCGCGTCACGGCGTCGGCGGCCTGGGCCGCGCGCGCCGCCACCCCGCCGCCATAGGCCGGTTCCTGAACGGTCAAGGCCGCGCCCGTCATGCCCGCGTTCGACGTCAGGGGTTGGCCGTCCGGGAGGCGGATAGCGTCCACGTCGATCTCCGGTCCCGTCGCCAGCAGGACGGCCCGGTGCATGGCGTTCTCCAGCTCGCGGACGTTGCCGGGCCAGCGATGGGTCGTGATCGCCTGCAGGGCGCGCGGCGAGATCGGCCGCACCGGCACGCCGTTGGCCGCGGCGTACTTCTTGATGAAGTGATCGGCCAGGACGCTGATGTCGCCCGGACGCTCGCGCAGGGCCGGGAGGCGCAGATTGACGACGTTCAGACGGTAAAGCAGGTCTTCCCGGAACGTCCCCTCCGCCACGGCCTTGGCCAGATCGCGGTTGGAGGTGGCGATGATGCGGATGTTGACGGGCACGGGCTTGGAGCCGCCGACCCGGTCGATAACGCGCTCCTGGATGGCGCGCAGCAGCTTGGCCTGGAGCCGGGCGTCCATCTCGGATATTTCATCCAGCAGCAGGGTGCCGCCGTCCGCCTCTTCGAACTTGCCGATCCGGCGCGCGACGGCGCCGGTGAAGGCGCCCTTCTCGTGACCGAACAGTTCCGACTCCAGCAGATTGTCGGGAATGGCGGCGCAGTTGACGCTGATGAAGGGCTTTTCGGACCGGCGCGAATGGTCGTGCATGTAGCGCGCCATCACCTCCTTGCCGACGCCGCTTTCGCCGGTGATCAGGATGGAGGCTTCCGAGCGCGCCACCTGGTCCGCCAGCTGAAGCACCGCCTTCATCGACGGATCGGCCGAGATCATCGGCTTTTCGTCGTCAGCGACGGCGGCCAGGACGGCAGCGATCATTTCCGCGTCGGGCGGCAGGGGGATGAACTCCTTGGCGCCCGCCTTGATGGCGGCGGCCGCCTCTCGCGCGTCGGCGTCGACCCCAAAGGCCACCACTGGCACCGTGATCCGCTCGGCCTCGTTCGCCGCGATCAGGGCGGCGATGTCGAGCTGATAGTCGACCATCAACAGGTCGGCCCCCTGCCCTCGCCGGAGTTGCTCGGTCGCCTGATCCGCGCGTTCGACGTGATTGACCTTGGCGCCGTGCGCCATGGCCATCTTCACCGCCGCCGCGAGCTGTCCGCTCAGTCTGCCTACCACCAGAAGACGCATCGTTCTTCTCCTCTAAATTCTTTTTCCCGGTCGCCGTGGTCTCGCCGCGCAGCGCCTGCGCGGCCTCGCCTCAGCCGCCGGAGTCCTCGGTCTTGATGATTTCCGTCATGGTCACGCCCAGCCGGTCGTCGACCACGACGACCTCGCCGCGCGCGATCAGGCGGTTGTTCACGAAGATGTCGATGGCCTCGCCGACCTTGCGGTCCAGCTCCAGCACCGACCCCTTGTTCAGCTTCAGCAGCTGGGCCACCGACATGTGCGACTTGCCCAACACGGCGGAGATGTTCACCGGCACCTCGAAGACGGTCGCCAGGTCGGCGGCGGTCTTCTCCCCGGCCTCGTCCGCGACGGCGAGGGCGGTGGATTCGGGAAATTCCTCGAGCGAAAGATCGTCGGAGGCCATCAGAAATCACTCCGGTCAGGATGGATGGGCGGTTCGGCGTGCCCCGCCTCGGCGGCCAAGGCGGCGGTCAAGGCCTCGGCCACGCGGCGGGCCGAGCCTTCGGGATCGTGGTCGGCGCGGCCGTCGGCCCATTCCAGCTGGAAGGCCGCCACGCCCATGCCGGGCTCGTCGCGGAAGGCCACGACGCCGCTGAACCCGCTGTCGGCGCAGGCCCGTTCGATCTGGACGCGGGCCTCGTCGTCCAGACCCGAGGCGCGGACGACCAGGCGGGGCGATGCGTCGAGTTCCTGTCCCAGGACCTCAAGCGCCGCGCGAAGGGGGGCGTGCGGGAAACGCTCAAGGGCCGCCCCGCCGATCGCCCGGCCTGCCGCCAGGGCCAGATCCGCCGACTGTTCACGGTGGGCCTGGGCGACCGCATGAAGCGAAGGCATGGCGGCCGCGACGCCCTGGGCGATATTGGTCAGAGCCATGGCGCGGATGTTCTCGATTTCGGCCAGGGCCTGCTGCCGCGCCTCCAGCTTGGCGTGCGCGACCAGGGCGTCGACCTCGGCCGGCAGATAGCTGCGCTTGGCCGGCTTCCAGCCGCTTTCGCGCACCACCGCACCGTCGGCGTCGAACTCGGTGTCGAAGGCGAAGGGCGTGCTCATGTCAGTAGATCAACTCGTCATCGGAGCCCTGGCCGGCCAGCATGATCTCGCCGCGCGCCGCCAGATCCTTGGCGACCTGGACCATGGCCATCTGCGCCGCATCCACGTCCTTCAGGCGGACCGGGCCCATGGATTCCATGTCCTCACGCATGATCTTCGAGGCGCGCTCCGACATGTTGGAGAAGAACATTTCGCGCAGAGGCTCCGACGCCCCCTTCAGCGCCAGCCCCAGAGAGTCCTTGTCCACCGCCCGCAGCAGGGTCTGGACGCCGCCCGGATCCAACTTGGACAGGTCTTCGAAGACGAACATCAGGGCGCGGATGCGTTCGGCGGACTCGCGGTTGCGCTCTTCCAGGGCGCCGATGAACCGGGCCTCGGTCTGGCGGTCGAAGCTGTTGAAGATGTCGGCCATCATCTCGTGGCTGTCGCGCTTGGAGGTGCGGGCCAGGTTCGACATGAACTCGGTGCGCAGGGTCGCCTCGATCTTGTCCAGGATCTCGCGCTGCACCGGCTCCATCCGCAGCATCCGCTGGACGCATTCCAAAGCGAAATCCTCCGGCAGGGCGGTCAGCACGCGGGCGGCGTGGTCGGACTTCACCTTGGACAGGATGACGGCGACGGTCTGGGGGTATTCGTTCTTCAGATAGTTGGCGAGGACGGCCTCGTTCACATTGCCCAGCTTGTCCCACATGGTCCGGCCGGCCGGACCGCGGATTTCCTCCATCAGGCCTTCGACCCGATCCTTGGGCAGGAAGGAGGACAGCAGTTTCTGCGTCTGTTCGAAGCTGCCGACGACCGCGCCGGACCCCGCGAGACCCGAGACGAACTCGATCATCAGGGCCTCGACGGCCTCCGCGGTCACCGAACCCAGGGTCGCCATGGCCTGGGAGATCTCCTTGACCTCCTCGTCGTCCAGCCGCTCCCACAGGGCGGTATGATCCTCGCCGAGCGCCAGCAGAATGACGGCCGCCTTTTCCGGCCCCGTCAGCTTGTTGGGGTCGTCGATCGAGTTCTTCTTGTTGACGAGCTTGGCCATCAGCCTTCCGCCACCCAGGTGCGCAGGATGTTGGCCGCCTCATCGGGGTGAGCGGCGACGAAATCCGCCACCTTCTTCACCGACGACGCCTTCACCTGGCCCTCGATCCGGGCGATGTCGATCTTCTGATCCATCTCCGTCGGCGCCGGCAGCTGAACCAGCTTGGGCTGGCCATCCTCGCCGATCACGGTCGTCGTCACCATTTCGACCGGAACACCATCTGGACCGGCGATCATCTTCGGCGCCGCCGCAGCGCCGCCCGCCGTCTTCAGCAGAGGACGCAAGACGAAGAAGATCAGCAGCAAGGCCACAACGGCGAGAATGCCCAGCTCGATCAGGCGCATGATGTCCGCCCGCGAGAAATCGATCAGCGGGGCCTTCTCCAGGTCGCCGGAGATGCCGGTCTCGTGGTTGAAGCGGACGTTGATGACCTCGATCTTGTCGCCCCGCGCCTCATCGATGCCGGCCGCCGCGGCCACCAGCGACTTGATCTGGGCGATCTCCTCGGCGGTGCGCGGCGCATAGGTCGGCTCGCCCTTGCCGTCGGCGGCCGGCGTCCACTTGCCGTCCACGGCGACCGCGACAGCCAGCTTCTTGACCTCGCCCGGCTCCTTGGTCGTGGTGGTGGTGGTGTTGGAGATCTCGTAGTTGGTCGTCTCGGCGTTTTCCGCGCTGGTCGATCCCGCCGGCGTATTGGCCGGGGCGGCGCCGCCGGGGATGTTGTTCGCGGCCGTGACCCCGCCGTCGTTCTGACCCGTCGTATCGGACGACTGGGAGCCGTTGGTCGTGGTCGAGCGCACGACCTGGCCATCGGGATCGAACTTCTGTTCCTGGGTGGTGGAACGGCTCTGGTCGATCTGGGCGGTGACCTGGACCCGCGCCGCGCCGATGCCGACGACGCCTTCGACGATGTCCTTGATGCGCGCCTGCAGCTGGGCCTCGGTATTACCCTTGGCCTCGGCGGCCGAGGCGGAAGAGAAGGTGCCGTCGTCTTCGCCCGCGGCCAGGGTCCGGTTGTTCTGATCCGCGACCGTGACCCGGTCGGGCTTCAGGTTGGGAACCGAAGAGGCCACGAGGTTGCGAATGGCGCGAACCTGATCCGGCGTCAGATCCCGTCCGCCCAGGCCGACCAGAACCGCCGCCGTCGGCTCGCCCGCAGCGGCCGTAAACATCTCGCGGCGCGGCATGGTGATATGAACGCGGGCGGCGGTGATGCCCCGCATCGACATGATAGTGCGGGCCAGCTCGCCTTGAAGCGCGCGCTGCTCGTTCAGTTGCTGCTGAAACTCGGTCTGGCCGAGAACCGACTGGTTGTCGAAGATTTCGTAGCCGACCGAACCCGAGGTCACGAGCCCCTTCTCGGCGATCAGCATGCGGGCAGTGCCCACGTCGTCGCGATTGACCATCACGGTCGAGCCGTCGCCCTTGGAGACGTATTTGATGCCGGCCTGGTCCAGGGCGGCCGTGATCTCGCCGGCCTCGCGCAGGTCCAGATTGGAATAGAGCAGCGCGTCGGGCGCCTGTCCCACACGCAGCATGACGGCGACCAAAACGGCGGTCACGCCTGCGGCGACGCCGAGGACGGCGGCCAGACGACCGATCCCGAACTTCTGCAACGCCGCCGTAAAGCCGCCCACGCGTTCCCGCCTAAAACCTGCGGAAGACACAGACGCTCCGCTAGGCAGAAAATGCCGCCTGGATGGTAAACGTCACGTTAAGAGACCTTTACGGACCATCCGGGAGAAACGGCGTTAAGGCGGATTAAGGTCTCGGCTTTGTGATCGACGGTCGAGAACCTCCAGGCCGACTCGGGCGTATGTTCCTTACACGCCCTCGTCAGAAGGGCACGGAGGAAGACATGACGATCTGGAATTCCGACCCGCATCCCTCGCCCGCCGGCCTGCGCGCCGCTCTGGGCTATGTCGCTGCGGCCGTCATCTCTCTGGCGGTGTGGATCGCGCTGGCCAGCTTCATGGGCTGACCGAGGCGGAACCTTCCAACTGAGGCAGGACCTCGGGCGCGCCGGACGGCAGGGGCGCAGCCGGGTCTCTCAGCCACGAAACGACGTCGCGATAGACGACCTCGGCGTCCAAATCCCGGTTGAGCAGGTGCCAGCCGTCAGGATACCACGCCGTGCGCAGACTGCCCCCTTCCGCCTCCGCTCGCTGAAGCGCAATCCGCATCGGCCCTTTCTTCACGATCTGGTCGTGCGCCCCGTACATCAGCAGGGCGTCGCCGCGAATGCGGCCCAGGCTGCGGGACGCCGTCTCCATCAGATCCACCAGGCCGTAAACCGTATCGAACCGGGTCGACAGTATGCTCATGGGATCGCGGCCGTTGCGGATCAGCTCCAGCGTATTGCTGGACGCATGTATGTCTCGGGTGACGAATTCCGGCGGCTCCAACGCCACATCGCCCAGGGCCCGCGCGGCCAGGTTCAGGGCGGCGCTGTTCAGCGGCCCCTGGGTCGACCAGCCCCAGACGCCGGGCGCCAGAAGGACGACCCGGTCCGCATCCGGCGGATTGTCGGAGCCGAAGGCGGCCGCCGCCACCGAGCCGCCCATGCTTTCCCCGACCACGGCGATCACCGCGTCCGGATGGCGGGCACGGGCCATGGCCGTGATCTCGCGAAGATCATCCGTCATCCGCTGCTGGCCGGCCCAGACGCCTCGACCCGGCGCCGCCCCGAAACCGCGCTGATCATAGGCCCAGGTCTCGATTCCCTGCTCGGCCCACCAGGGACCGGCGAGGCGGAAGCTGGCGTCATGGTCGTTCATACCGTGCAGGGCTATGATCACGGCCCAGGGCTCGTGATCTTTCGGCCCCCACTGCAGATAGGGCAGCCTCGCCCCGTCCGACAGGACCAGAAAGCGGTCCTCGACATGGGCGCCCACGAAACCCGGCGGCGGCGTCAACGTCGGCTGGATATGGGGCGCAGCACAGGCCGACAGGGCCGCGACCAAGGCGAAGGCTGCAAGGGAGAGAGCGGCCTTCATGCGGACATCCTGACGCGCGGCGCCAATATCGCCCGCACCCTTTCACGGAGATAGGGAACCACCTCGTCCTCGAACCAGGGGTTTCGCCTCAGCCAGGCCGTGTTGCGCCACGATGGATGCGGCAGGGCCAGAACATCCGGCGCATAGTCCCGCCAGGCCTGCACCGTCTCGGTCATGTTGCGCTTCGCCCGTTCGCCCAGAGCCCAGGCCTGGGCGTAACCGCCGACCAGCAGGGTCAGCTCCATCCTCGGCAAGGCTTCAAGCAATTGCGGCCGCCACAGCGCGGCGCATCGGGCGGGCGGCGGATAGTCGCCCCCCTTGGGCGCCGTGCCCGGGTAGCAGAAGGCCTGGGCCGCCACCCCGATCCGACGGTCGGCGTAGAAGCTCTCGTAATCCACGCCCATCCAGTCGCGCAGCCGGTCGCCGGAAGGATCGGTGAACGGCAGGCCGCTCTCATGCACGCGTCGCCCCGGCGCCTGGCCGCAGATCAACAGCCGCGTCTCGGGAAAGACCCGCACAACGGGCCGCGGCGTATGCGGCAGCACGCCTGCGCAGGCGCGGCAGGCGCGGATGTCGCTCAGAAGGGCGTCGAGGTCAGTCGTCGCCGTCCTCCTCGACCGGCGGACGGCGGCTGAGGGCCAGAGCCGTCTCCTCGTCCGTGGGCAGACGCAGGCGCGTCACGCCGCGGAAATTGTCCGGATCGACCGGCTTGCCCTTCTTGGTGATGGTCAGCCTTCCCTGCCGCATCAGCCCCAGGGCCGTCGCGCGCACCTTGGGCAGCATGCGCTGCCACTGCTCCGGCTGCAGCGCCTTGGCCACTTCGGCCGGTTCGATGCTCTTGCCCGGCTCAAGACCGGCGAGTTTGTTCAGGATTGCTGTTTCGATCGGATCGCTCATTGCGCCTATATGCTGCACAGCGAGACCAGAAGTAAGGCCGAGTCGTCATGCCGAAGAAAATCACCGTCACCGAGGGCGAGTTCGCCGGTTGGCAGACCTATGACCTGCACGACACCTTCGACGTGGTGGTCGGCCCCTTTTACGGCAAGCTCGATCCCGACGGCCACATGCGCTGCGCCTTCCGCGCCGAGCAGAAGCATATGAACGCCGGCGGTCGGATGCACGGCGGATGCCTGATGACCTTCGCCGACATCGCCATGTTCCAGATCGCCTATCAGGAGATGGAAGGCGCTTCGGGCGTCACGGTCCAGCTGGACTCCACCTTCATCGACGGCGCCTATGTCGGCGAACTGATCGAGGCGACCGGACAGGTCACCAAGGCGGGCAAGAGCCTGATCTTCGTCCGGGGTCAAATCAACACCGGCGAAAGGCTGCTGATGACCTTCTCGGGCGTCATCCGCAAGTTTACGCCGCGCGGCTGAGCCGCACGATCAGGGCCGTCAGCAGGGCGAAGCCGGCGGCGGGCCAGAGGGCCGCCAGGCCCAGCCGACCGAAGGTCAGGGCGCCCAGCACGGCCCCCAGGGTCAGACCGGCCCAGAGCGTCAGATAGGCCTTGTAGACGGATCGGTCCCCGCCCTTGACTGCGCCCGCCAAAGCCTGTCCCAGCTTGACCAGGGTTCCGGTCATATAGGTCAGGCTGACCCCCACCTCACCATTCCTGAGAAAGACCGAGTTCTCGGCCCCCATGGCCATCACCATCAGGCCGACCGTCGCAGGCGTCAGCCCCGCGCCCGCCGCAGACGCGGCGATGGCCAGCAGCAAGGCCTCGAACATCAGGACCCGGCTGCGTGAACGGGCGTCCTCGCCGCCCGCGACCAGGGCGCCGAGAAACGAGCCCAGAACGAACAGGGCCAGGATCGCCGCCAGAGTCGCCGCCGCAGGCCAATGGCCTTCGGCGAGGTTGGCGGCCAATCGTGTGGAGTTGCCGCTCATGAAGGAGACGAAGACGCCGCCCAGCTGCAGGAAGCCGAGGCTGTCCACATAGCCCGCCAGCCCCGCCAGCAGCAGAGCCAGCCAGCGATCTGACGGCGTCAGCGACCGCAAGGCGGCTCAGACCCCCGCCTTGGCCGCCGGCCGCGTCCGGCAGGCGTCGAACCAGCGGTGCAGGTTCTCGAACTCGGCGGGCGGGCGATAGCGAACCATCCGTGCGAAATCCAGGCCGACGGCGGCGACGATGTCGGCGATGGTGAACCGGTCCAGGGCGATGAACTCCCGCTCGGCCAGATGACGGTCCAGGGTCTTCATGAAGCGCTCGGCCGAGACCCGGTTGTAGTCCGCCACCTGGGGGATCTGCACCGCTTCCAGCGCCGCTAGGGCGGGGTGGGAGTGGCGAACGTTCAGCATGATCGGGTTGGACAGGTAGAATTCGCACCGCCGCGTCCACATCTCGACCACCGCCTGTTCGCGCGCGTCGCGGCCGAATAGGTTCGGCTCCGGATACAGGGCCTCCAGATAACGGCCGATGGCCACGGACTCCGAAATCGTCTCGCCGTCGTCCAGCTCCAGCGCCGGCACGTGAGGCACGCCGACCTTGGCGCGATATTCGGCCTTCTTGTGCTCGCCCGTCAGGATGTCGACGTCGATCAGTTCGACATCCTCGATTCCCTTCTCGGCCATGACCCAGCGGACCCGCCGCGGATTCGGCGCGCGGTGCGAGGTGTACAGCTTCATCGGGCGTCTCCGTTGTTTTGGGAAACGCTACTGCCCGAAGACCGCCGCTGGCAAGGCGCCGACGATGGCCGCGCTCATCAGGGTGGCCATGAAGCCGGCGAACAGCGCCTTCCAGATCAGCCCCAGCACCTCGTGACGCCGCTCGGGCATCAGCACCGACAGGCCCGTCACCGTGATGCCGACCGATCCGATGTTGGCGAAACCGCACAGCGCATAGGTCATCAGCATCCGCGTCCGCTCGCTCATCGCTTCCGGCGGCAGCTTGCCCAGGTCGATGAAAGCGACGAACTCGGTCAGGGTCAGTTTGACCCCCAGCAGCCAGCCGCCCAGAGCCGCCTCCCGGGCGTCAACGCCGATCAGCCAGGCGAGGGGTGTGAACAGGACGCCCAGGATCCGCTCGACCGTCAGGGGTTCGCCAAAGACCACAAAGCCGCCCAGCATGATGTTGACCAGGGCCACCAGGGCCACGAAGACGATCAGCACGGCCGAGATGTTCAGCACCACCATCAGGCCGTCCGACGTGCCCTTGGAGATGGCGTCGATGCTGCTGTCGTACTTCAGGGCCGAGTCATAGCTGATCGACTGGATGGCCTCCTTGTCCGGCTCGGGCACCATGATCCGCGCCAACAACACTCCGGCCGGGGCGGACACGATGGAGGCCACCAGGACATGGCCGGCGGCGTTGGGCAGGGTTTGGGAAAGGATGCTGGCGTAGGCGACCATGGTCGAACCGGCGACGGTCGCCAGGCCCACGGTCATCATCAGGAAGATCTCGGACCGGCTCAGCTTGTCCAGATAGGCCTTGATGACGATGGGGCTCTCGATCGTGCCCAGGAAGATGTTGGCCGCCACCGCCAGGGCCGAAGCGCCGCCCAGGCCCATGGTCCGCTGGAACAGCACGCCGAAGCCGCGGATCAGCCACTTCAGGATCTTCCAGTGCCACAGCAGGGCCGACAGGGCCGAGATGACCATGATCAACGGCAGGACGTTGAAGGCGAAGGTGAACAGGGCGCCTTCGTTCTGCACCGCATAGGGCTGATCGCCGCCGCCCAGATAGCCGAAGACGAACCGGGTGCCCTGGGCCGTGGCCTTGGCCAGACCATCGATCGAGCCCGTCACCGCCGCCAGGACGGTTTGGGATCCAGGAATGGCGAACAGGGCCAGGACCAGTCCCGCCTGAACCGCGACGGCGCCGATGGCCAGTTTCCACGGGAAGACCCGACGGTTCTCGGACATCGCCCAGCAGACGGCGACGATGACGACCAGGCCGAACAGGCTCTGGAGGTTCAGAAGGCTGAACATGAAATGGCGATCCCTGCCCGGCCCGCGCCGGCTTCATCCGCTTCAAGGACAAAGTGACGCGGCTGACAAGGGGCGTGCGCGTATCAGTCGATCTTCAGCACACGGTCCAGACTGACGGCGCCCGGTCCGCGAGCGATCAGATAGGCCAGCGGGCCGGCCCAGAGCAGATGGACGGGCCAACCGCCCGGCTCGACGAAAACCTGGATCACCAGGGTCATGAACAGCAGGCCCGCCGCCGCCGGACGCGTCGCCAGACCCAGCACCAGCAGGATCGGCAACAGATGTTCGGAATAGGTCGCCAGATGCGCCGCGAGGTCCGGCGGCAGCAGGGGCACGCGGTATTCCTCGGCGAACAGATAGCGCGTCGAGGGCGTGATCGTCAGCAGCCCCTCGACCTTGGTCCGCCCCGACAGGAAGAAGGGCGTGGCGATCCCGACGCGCAGCAGCAGGGCCAGGGCGGCCTCGGGCGCGGCGGCGGTGATGCGTCGATGAATGTCCGCGATACGGTTCATGGTCGGTCCTTCGGGATCGAGGGTGAGAGGAAGACGCCGAGCGCGATGAGGCCGGCGAAGAGGGCGGAAAGTTCCAGACCGGGCGCCGCCGCCTGGGCCGCAGCCGCAGCGACGCCGAACGGCCGGTTGAGGCGACAAGCGTCCAAGAAGACCCATTCCGCGCGGCTCAACCGCCGCGCCTGCACCTCAGCGCCCGGCCGGTGTACCAGCAGGCCTTCCGCCTCGGCGCGCCATTCGAGAGACGCGTCCGGGGACGGATAGCGATGCGCCAGCCAGAGCGAGGGCGCCGTCCACTCGAACCAGAACAACTGAACCGACGGGTGCAGATTGGCCGTTACGCCCGCCAAGGCGGGGCCGAGCGCGGCGGCCTCGCGCGGCTCGAACGGCGCTGCGTCCTTGGCCAGATGAGCTTGGGTCCGGGCCCGATCCAGCCGGGCGCAGGGCGCCAGATAGGCCATGTCCGTCGCCGGCTGGAAACGAGCCAGCCAATCGGGGAAGCCCGCGCCGTAGTCGGCCAGCACCGGCGTGTCGCCCGGCCGTTCTGCGACGAAGGCAGCGGCGGCGGCGCGGAACCAATCTTCCCCGACCATCTGCAACACGGTGGGATAATTGGCCTCCAGAGCGTCGATACGGCCCTTGATCGTCGTGTTGCGATAGACGGCCAGCGCCCCCAGCGTCCGGTCGCCCGGCTCCAGGTGAGGCCGCAGAGACTCCAGATCGCCGGTCAGCGCCCTGTCGAAAGCGGCGTGAAACCCGGTCACGCCACCGCCTCCGCAGCGGTCAGCGCCGCAGCGGCGCGCGCCTGCTCAGCCAGCAGGACCGAGAATTCCGGAATGTCGCCGTCGCGTTCGACCAGGGTCGGCCGTGGACCGATGCGTGCGATCAGACGGTCGTAGAGCGCCCAGACGGTCTCGGACACCGGCGTGTCGTGGCTGTCGATCAGCAGGGCCTCGCCCCAGACGGGATCGGGGCTATGACCCGCCAGATGCACCTCGCCCACCAGCGCGCCCGGCACCGCGTCCAGCCAGGCCTCGGCGGAAAAGCCCATGTTGGAGGCGCTGACATGGACATTGTTGACGTCGACCAACAGGCCGCAGCCGGTCCGCCGGGCGATCTCGACCAGAAACTCGACCTCGTCCCACTCATGGCCGGCCAGGGCCAGATAGGCGGACGGGTTTTCGATCAGCAGCCGTCGCCCCAGGGCCTGCTGCGCCTCGTCGACATGGTCGCACACCAACTGCAGCATCTCGCGGCTGCGCGGCACGGGCAGAAGGTCGGGATGATAGACGCCGCCGCGTCGCGACCAGGCCAGGTGTTCGGACACCACAAAAGGCTCGAACCGGTCGATCAGGGCGCGGAACCGGGCCAGATGCTCACGGTCCGGGCGCTCGTCGCCGGCCAGGGACAGGCCCACCCCGTGCAGCGACAGCGGCCGCGCGGCGCGCACCGTCTCCAGCCACGACAGACGGGGGCCGCCCGCAACCATATAGTTCTCGGGATGAACCTCGAACCACAGGCCGCGCTGGGCTCCGGCCGCCGGACAGGCCGCAGCCTCCGAATAGTGCTGGGGCTTCAGACCCAGTCCGGCGGTCGGATGGAAGGACATCAGCGGTTCGGGATCGGAGTCAGGGACCCGTTGCCCTTCGGGGTCTGGATCGAGGTACAGGTGCCTTTGGCGACCAATTTCCAGGCATTGCCCTGATAGTCTCGCACCGAGGTGCCGGCGCAGGTGGTGCCGGGGCCGGCGGCGCAGTCGTTCTTGCCGGCCTTGGCCACGCCATAGCATTTTTCCATGGCAGCTTCCTGCTGGGCGGTCGGGTGGTTCTGTGCAGCGGCGGCGGTGGCGCCCAGGGCCAGCAGGGCGCCGGCGCCGACCAGGATCTTGGCGGAGATAGTCATGGGATCATTTCCTGTGTGACAGCGGCCCGGAACGGACCAGCTTGACAGGAAGGGGTTCGGCGCCCGCACGGCGAAGGTTACCGGCGCCTTCAGAAAAAGAATTCTCGCTGATCGTCGTCCGCCGTGTAACCTTCGCCCTGTCCGACGCGAATGGGTTGGGGCGTGGTCGACAAGGAAGCCGAGCTCAAACGTCTGATGTTGCGGGGCCTGGACGGCGACCCCGTGGCCTGGCGCGTTCTGTTGTCTGAACTTCGCGCCGCCCTCACCCCCTTTTTCAGACGTCGACTGGCCGGCTGCGAGGCCGACGCGGAGGATCTCGTGCAGGACTGTCTGATCGCCATCCACGCCAAACGGGCGACCTTCGACCGATCTCTGCCGTTCACGGCCTGGGCTTACGCGATCGCACGTTACAAGCTGATCGACCATTTCCGCCGCCTGGGACGACGCGCCGATGTTCCTCTCGAAGAGGCTTCGGTCCTACTGGCCGAACATACGGTCGAGGACGGGGTCGTGCGCCGCGACCTGAAGAAGGTCCTGTCCATCCTGCCTTTGCGCCAGCGCCGCCTGATTGAGGATGTGCGGATCGGCGGCTTCAGCCTGGCCGAGGCCGCCCGGCGCAACGGCTTCACCGAGGGCGCGGCCAAGGTCAGCGTCCACCGCAGCATGAAGACCCTTTCCGCCAGCGTATCGACCGATGAAGACTGACGACCTGATCGACGCCCTGGCCGCCGGGCTGGAGCCCGTCCGTCCCGCCCGGTTGGACCCGGCCTTGCTGGCCTGGGCCGGGGGCGCAGCTGCGGTCGCGGTCGTCCTGCTGCTGGGCGCTCGGTCCGATCTGGCCCAGGCCCTGCAAGCGCCGACGCCGTGGCTGAAGGCGATTTATACGGCCACCCTGGCCCAGGCCGCGATCTGGGCAGCGATGCGGCTGGGCCGACCCGGCGTCGATCCTCGCCCGGCCCTTTTCGCCCTCTTGGCGTTGGTCGGTGCGGCCGTGACGTGGGGCGGGATCGAGACGGCCCTGAAACCGCCGGACCAGCGGATGGCCGGCTGGCTGGGCCAGACCTGGGATGTCTGCGGCCTCAACATCCTGTTGGTCTCGGCCTTCGCCGGGCCCCTGGTCTTTCTGTCGGCGCGGCGGCTGGCCCCGACACGGCCGACGGCGGCGGGTCTGGCGCTGGGCCTGGCGAGCGGCGGCCTCGCCGCCACCGCCTACGGCCTGCTTCACTGCGGCGAAGCGACCGCCGCCTTCGTCGCCACCTGGTATACGCTGGGGATCGCGGCCGCCGGCCTGATCGGCGCCGCCGTCGGCCGCTTCGCCCTGCGTTGGTAAGCCGCCCTCAGAGCTGGCGGCGCACCAGCTTGCCGTAGGTCTCCATCAGATCCAGCGACAGGGCGCCCGGGGTGAAGCGGTAATCGCCCACCTCGGCCACCGGCGTCACTTCCACGGCGGTGCCGGTCAGGAAACATTCGCTGAAGTCGGAAAGTTCTTCCGGCCGGATGTCGCGCACCACGACTTCGATCCCTTTGGCCTGGGCGAGCTCGATCACCGTCTGGCGGGTGATGCCGTCCAGGATGTGCTCGACCTTGGGGGTGTGCAGCACGCCGTCCTTGACGAAAAAGACGTTGGCGCCGGTGGCCTCGGCCACATAGCCGCGCCAGTCCAGCATCAGGGCGTCGGCGAAGCCGTTCCGCTCTGCCGTGTTCTTGGACATGGTGCAGATCATGTAGAGGCCGGCCGCCTTGGCGGTCGTGGGGGCGGTAGCCGGATCGGGACGACGCCACTTAGCCCACTCCAGCTTCAGGCCGCGCGCCTTGACCTCGGGGTCGAAATAGCTGGGCCAATCCCAGACGGCGACGGCCAGGTGAACCTTGTTGTTCAGCGCCGAGACGCTGGTCTGTTCCGGCCCCAGATAGGCGACCGGACGCACATAACAGTCCGCCATGCCGTTCTTGGCGCAGGTTTCGTTACAGATGGCGTCGATTTCGGCGACGCTGTAGGGTATTTCGAAATCGAGCAGGTTCGCGGACCGCTTCAGGCGCTCCGAATGCGGCGTCAGCTTGAAGATTTCGCCGCCGTACATACGCTCACCTTCGAATACCGACGAGCCGTAGTGGAGGGCATGGGTCAGAATATGCGTTTTCGTTTCGCGCCAAGGCACGAATTCGCCGTCCATCCAGATCCAGCCATCACGATCGTCGAAAGGAACCAAGGCCATTGAAACACGTCTCCCGCAGAATTGCCGGTGTTAGAGCCGCCCGAATCGCTCAGGTCAACGCCCTGATCGCGGGGAACGTCGCATGAGCCTCACCGAACACCGTCCCTACGGCCGGTCCGGCCCGATCGCCGGCCCCGGCGTGGGGCGCCATCTGCTGATCGTCGACGACGACGACCGCATCCGCGAACTGCTGAAGGAATATCTGTCGCGCGAAGGCTATCGCGTCACTGGCGCCGCCCACGCCGCCGCCGCAAAGCGGATGATGGAGCTGATCGAGTTCGACCTTGTGGTGCTGGACGTCATGATGCCGGGCGAGAGCGGCCTGGACCTGACCTCCTGGGTCCGCGCCAAGGCCGAGACGTCCAAGACGCCGGTCCTGTTGCTGACCGCGCGCGGCGAGGCCGAGGACCGGATCGAGGGTCTGTCGCGCGGCGCCGACGACTATATGTCCAAGCCGTTCGAACCGCGCGAACTGGTGCTACGGATCGAGGCCATCCTGCGCCGCACCGGCGGCAAGCCGATCGGCCCACGCGAGATCAAACTGGGCACGGCCGTATTCGACATGGAGCGGCTGGAGCTAATCCGCGACGGCGCCCCCCAACGTCTGACCGAGGCTGAAGCCCAACTGCTCAAGACCCTGGCGCTACACGCCCACGCCCCCGTCGAGCGCATGAGCCTGTCCCCCGACACAGCCGACATCACCGGCCGCGCCGTGGACGTTCAGGTCACCCGCCTGCGCCGCAAGCTGGAGGCCGATCCCAAGAACCCGCGCTATCTCCAGACCGTGCGCGGCGTCGGCTATATGCTGGCGCCCGACTGAGGGCGGACCCAACGCGATGCGGCTGTTGCCCGCCTATCTGTGGCCGCGTTTCCTGAAGCGGCGGATACCGACCTCGCTGTGGGGCCGGTCGCTGCTGATCATCGTCCTGCCGGTCCTGGTCATGCAGGTGGTGGTGACCTGGATCTTCTTCGACGCCCATTGGCAGACGGTGACGGCCCGCCTGTCGGAAGGCTTGGCCGGGGACATCGCCTGGGCCGTCGAGAGCTATGAAGACGATCCCAGCCCCCGCAACCTGGAACGGATCGCCGACCGGGCCGAACGGTCCATGTCCCTGTCGATCGCGCTTCAAGAGGGACGAACCCTGCCCAAGGAACAGAGGCGCGGCGCCATAGGCGTGGTCGACCGGGTGCTGGATCGGGCGCTGGCGTCGCGCCTGGACCGCTCCTACTGGTTCGACACCACCCGCTACCCCGCCTATGTCGACATCCAGGTGCAAGAGCCGCAGGGGGTGCTGCGCATCATCGCCCCGCGCGAACGCGCCGTGGCGACCCAGGCCCACATCTTCGTGCTGTGGCTGACCATCGCCACCGTCCTGCTGATGGGAGTGGCCATCCTGTTCATCCGCAACCAGGTCCGCGCCATCGAACGGCTGGCCGACGCCGCCGAGGCCTTCGGACGGGGCGAGACCGTGCCCCGGTTCAAGCCGCATGGCGCGCGCGAGGTCCGCGCCGCCGCCACGGCCTTCCTGGCCATGCGCGACCGGATCCAGCGCCACATCGACCAGCGCACCGCCCTGCTCGCCTCGGTCAGCCACGATCTGCGCACGCCGCTGACCCGGCTCCGGTTGGAACTGGCCCTGGCCCCGCCGTTCAAGCGTCAGGCCGCCATGCGCGGCGACCTGGACGAGATGGAGCATATGATCGACGAATATCTGGACTTCGCGCGCGGCGAGGCCGGAGAACCGCCCCAGCCCGTCTCCATCCCCGACCTGCTGAAGGCGGCCGGCGAAGATGCGAAACGCGCCGGCGCCGAAGTGGAGTTGGCCACACCCGAGGGCTTGACCGCCTCGCTGCGTCCCCTCGCCTTCAAGCGCGCCCTGGTGAACCTGGCCGGCAACGCCGCCGCCCATGGCGAGCGCGTCAGACTGTCCGCCCGTCCCCTGGCGTCGGGCGGGCTCGAGATTCTGATCGAGGACGACGGGCCCGGCATTCCCGAAGACATGTATGACGAGGCCTTCCGACCCTTCTCGCGCCTGGACGAATCCCGCAATCAGAACCGCAAGGGGGTCGGTCTCGGCCTGGCCATCGCCCGCGACGTCGCGCGCGGCCACGGGGGCGACGTGACTCTCGACCGCAGCGACATGGGCGGTCTGAAGGCGGTCATCCGCGTGCCGGGTCAGACCTCCATCACCCCCCCTAGCGAAAGCGCGGCTTAAGGCGCATCTTCAGTCCGACAGGGCAATGGAGACAAACACGATGCGCAAACTCGCCTTCTTCGCCCCCCTGGCCGCGACCCTCGCCGTCGCCGCCTTGGCCCAGGCGCAAAACCCCGCCGTCAACGTCACGATCGGTCCGGACCTTCAGCGTCAGGTCGAGAAACTGGGCGACCGGGAAGTCAACGAACAGATCGCCGCCCTTCAGGTCGAGGTCGCCGACGCCCTGGCCAAGCGCTACCCGGGCGCCACGGCCAATCTGGTTCTGGTCGATCTGAAGCCGAACCGGCCGACTTTCGAGCAGATTCGCCAGACCCCCGGCCTTGATCCGATCCGCAGCGTCTCCATCGGCGGCGCCGCGATCAAGGGCGAGATCGTCACCGCCGACGGCCAGGCCATCCCGGTGCAGTTCTCCTACTTCTCGGACAATATCCGCGACGTCTGGGGCTACAGTGTCTGGCGGGACGCGGACCGGGCGTTCGAACGGTTCGGCGACCAGATCGAACGCGGCCGTTTCTAAAGCCTTTAGGCCCCCATCTCCCGGTTGCGGCGCACGGCCGCCGCAACCGTTTCATTCAACATCGCTGAGAGACGGCCGTCCCGCGCCATGGCTTCAAGCCCGGCGCGGGTCGAACCGCCGGGCGAGGCGATACGGCCGATGAGGGCCTCCAGCGCATCCCCGCGCATCGAATCCGCTGCTGATCGCAGGGTGGCGCGCGCGAGAATGTCGGCGGTGGCGGCATCCAGTCCGGCCGCTTCTCCGGCTCGCGCCAGGGCCTCGGTGAAGGCGTAGAAATAGGCGGCGCCCGATCCGGCCACGGCCGTCGCCGCATCCATCAGAGCCTCGTCCGCCAGTTCGACCGTCTCGGCCATGGGCTCGAACAGGGCGCGGCCCAATGACCGCGCCGCGTCGTCCGCCGACCAGACGGAGGCCACGCCGCGTCCGCGCGACACACCGGTCGTCGGCATTACCCGCACGATGGGCCGACCTCCGATCCCCTCGGCCAGGGTCGGGGCGGTGACGCCGGCCATCACCGACAGGATCACCGCCTGATCGCCGAGGAAGGGCAGCAGGGGCTTCACCACCTCGCGCCACAGGGCCGGCTTAACCGCCATCACGACCACGCGCGCACCCGCCAGGGCTTCCAGCGACGGGTTGATCCGCGCGCCCTGGGCCCGCGCGGCTTCGGCGGCCGGTTTTTCGGACGGGCTGAGAACGATCAGGTCGGGGGCCGCCACCGTGCCGGTCAGCAGCCAACCTTCCAGAATGGCCGAACCCAGCCGGCCGCAGCCGACCAGGACGACGGGTCCTTCCACCGGCTGGGGATCGGGCATCAGGCGGTGCCGACGGTCTCGAACAGGCAGGCGTCGATGGCCTCCTGCGGCTTCTTGTTTCCGCGCACCATGAAGTCGAAGGCCGGGTAATAGCGATCCGCCGCCTCGATGGCCGCGTCGATCATCGAGGCCGCCTGGGCCAGGGTCGGCCGTTCGCCCATCGGCAGGGCCAGCGAATGACGGAAGACGATCTCGCCGTCCTCGGCCCACACCTCGAAATGGCCCATCCAGGTGCGCTGGTTGATCAGGCCGACCAGTTCATGGGCGGCCGTCTTGCGGCTCTTGGCCACCTTCAGGTCCAGGGCGCAGCATAGCTGAAGGCAGTCGCCTTCGGGCCGCCAGGCGAACCATAGCTCGTAATCCTTCCAGTCCCCCGCCAGGGCGAAGGCCAGATCACCGTCGTCAGTGCGGTCGAACGGCAGGTTCTCGGCCGTGAGAACATGCTCGACGACCTCCAGCGGGTCGAAGGGCACGTCCGTTTCCTCGGGCCGGGCGATGTCCATCAAGTCTCTCAATTCGCGTTGCGGCCGCCGGAATCACGGCCGTTAACAGAGTGGTAAGCCTGTTCGCGGATTCGGCTCAACCGGCTGCGTCCCCGGGTTGAGTTCCATCTGTGGACGTTCCCGCTACGGGTTTGGTGGAGGTCTTAGCGGCGGGCTTTTTCACCGCCTTCAGTTCGGCGATCTCGGCCCGCAGGGCCGCGATCTCGTCCTTCAGCACATCGAACTCGTCGCGGCGGACCAGATCCATCTCGGCGACGATCCGGTCGGTCTGCGCGCGCCAGGCGGTTTTGGCCTCTTCGCCGGCGGCCTGGGCCAGGCCCATGGCGCCCGTCGTCAGCTTGGCGAACTCGTCCAGGATGGGATTGCGGGTCTGCATCGAAGGGCTCCGACTTGAACGTCGTTAACGGAGGGTCACCGACTATGGTGAACGAAACCTTTCTTTCTGCTGCTTCGGCGGCGCCTTCAAGGCGTCGTGATCCTTCTTCACAGGCGACGGAGGCGGCGACGCTTGCTAAACCGCCCTCACAGACAGGCCAGAACAGGACAACGCCTTGCCCTTTCCCGAATTCGATCCGGTCCTGATCCATCTCGGACCGCTTCCGATCCGCTGGTACGCCCTGGCCTATGTGGCGGGCATCGTCCTCGGCTGGTGGTACGCCGCCCGGCTGGTGAAGACCGAGCGCCTCTGGACGCCGGGCAAGCCGCCGATCAGCACGACCCAACTGGACGATCTGGTGCTGTGGATCGTCCTGGGCATCATCCTGGGCGGCCGGCTGGGTTACGCCCTCTTCTACAAGCCGATCATGTACGCCCAGTTGTTCACCGGCCAGACCCTGGCCGAACGGTTCGAACTGTTCCAGCTCTGGACCGGCGGCATGAGCTTCCACGGGGGCTTCCTGGGCGTTTGCCTGGCCATCGTCCTCTATTCGCGCAGCCAGAAGATCGACATGCTGCGCCTCGGCGACGTGGTTGCGCCGGTGGTGCCGATCGGCCTGATGTTCGGCCGTCTGGCCAACTTCATCAACGGCGAGCTCTGGGGTCGCGAGACGACCGTGCCCTGGGCGATCCGCTTCTGCAACGACCGTATCCAGCAGATGTACGGCTTCTGCCCCGCCGGCGACGCGCCGCGCCACCCCAGCCAGCTCTATGAGGCCGGCCTGGAAGGGATCGTCCTCCTTTCCATCCTGTCGCTGGGCATCTGGAAATACGACCTGCTGAAGAAGCCCGGCTATATCACCGGCCTGTTCCTGGTCGGCTACGGCGTCTGCCGCGCCGCGCTCGAGAATGTGCGCGAACCCGACTACGGCATGCCCGACTTCCCGCTGGGCCTGACCATGGGGATGATGCTGTCCATACCGATGATCCTGGTCGGCGCCTGGCTGATCTGGCGCGCCTGGAAGCGGCCGCCTGTCGAAGCATGAGTGAAGCCGAGAGCCTGAAGACCCGCCTGACGCGCGAGATCGCCCTGACGGGGCCGATGACGGTCGCCGACTATGTGACCCGCTGCCTCCACGATCCCAGGGGCGGCTACTACGCCTCGCGCCCCGCTCTCGGAGAAGGCGGCGACTTCATCACCGCCCCCCTGATCAGCCAGATGTTCGGCGAACTGATCGGCCTGTGGGCGGTGGAGACCTGGAACCGGCTCGGCGCCCTTGAGCGGTTTCGTCTGGTCGAGGTAGGCCCCGGCGACGGGACCCTGATGAGCGACGCCCTGAGGGCCGCACGCCTGGTTCCAGGCTTCCTCGAGGCCTGCGATCTGATCCTGATCGAGCCCAGCGGCCCTTTGCGCGATCTCCAGGCCAAGGCCCTGGCCGGCGCCGACCTGTCGCCCCGCTGGGTGCGCGACCTGACGCGGATCGAAACCGACGCCCCCGTCATCCTGATCGCCAACGAGGTGCTGGACTGCCTGCCCGCGCGCCAGTTCGTCCGCACGGACGGCGGCTGGGCCGAGCGCCGCATCGGTGTCACCGACGACAATGACCTGATCTTCGGCCTGACCGCCATCTCAGGCGGTTTTGAAAAGCCCGACTTCGACATCGAACCCGGCGGTGTGTTCGAGATTTCCGACCAGCAGACCATCTTCGGCCGCGACCTGGCCCTGCTGATGAAGGCGGCCTCAGGCGCAGCCCTTCTGATCGACTACGGCCGCGCCCGGCCCGAGGCCGGCGACACCCTCCAAGCCCTGCGCCGGCACCAGAAGGTCGATCCGCTGGAAAGCCCCGGCGAGGCCGACCTGACCCAGTGGGCCGACTTCCCCCGCGTGCTTGAGGCCGCCGTCCGCGCCGGCGCCGACGTCACCGGCTGTCTGGGCCAGGGCGACTTCCTGAGGCGTCTGGGGATCGAAGCCCGGGCAGAACGGTTGAAAACGGGGCGTCCGGACGCCGCCCCCGTCATCGATCGCCAACTGAACCGCCTGACCGCCGAGGACCAGATGGGAAGCCTGTTCAAAGCCGCCGCAATCTTCTCGCCCCGTTCGCTGATCGTGCCGGGATGGGAACAATGAGCGACCTTGCCCCGATCACCCATCCCCTGTTGAGCGCCGCCGGGATCACCCACGGCTTTTTCACCCGTGCGGGCGGCGTCTCGACGGGTCTCTATGAAGGTCTGAATACCGGCGTCGGCTCCAAGGACGATCCCGCCGCCGTGGCCGAGAACCGCCGCCGCGTCGCCGCCCATTTCGGGGCCGACGTCGATCATCTGAACGGCTGCTATCAGATCCATTCGGCCGTCGCCCGCGTCGCCGAGGGGCCGTGGCGGGGCGACAGGCCCGAGGGCGACGCCGTCGTCTCGGCCGAGCCCGATCTGTTGTGCTCGGTCCTCACCGCCGACTGCGCCCCCGTGCTGATGGCGGATCCCGAGACCCGGATCGTCGCCGCCGTCCACGCCGGCTGGAAGGGCGCCCTGGGCGGGGTGGTGCATTCCGCCGTCTCGGCCATGGAGGCCCTGGGCGCCGATCAACGCCGCATCCTGGCCGTCGTCGGCCCCTGCATCGCCCAGCCCAGCTACGAGGTCGGCGTCGATTTCCAGGAGCGGTTCGCCCATCACGACCCCGGCAGCGAACGCTTTTTTCGTGAAGGCGAGACCTACGACAAGCGCCAGTTCGACCTGCCCGGCTTCGTCCTGTGGCGCCTGCAGCAGGCCGGCGTCGGCCAGGCCGTCTGGACGGGCCACGACACCTGCGTCGATGCGGACCGCTTCTACTCCAACCGCCGCGCCTTCCAGCTGGGCGAGCCGGATTTCGGCCGGCTGATCAGCGTGATCGGGGCTTAAGCCTTAGCCGGCCTGAGCCAGCTCCGGCACCCGGGTCACTTCCCGCCACGCATGCGGCGCAGCCAGCAGCGCGCGCACTAGCTTGTTGTTGACCGCATGACCGGCCTTGTAGCCCTCGTAGCGGCCCAACAGGGGCGCGCCCAGGACATACAGGTCGCCGATCGCGTCCAGCGCCTTGTGCCGCACGAACTCACGTTCCATGCGCAGACCGCCGGGGTTCAGGATCTCATCGCCGTCGATGACCACGGCGTTCTCCAGCGAGCCGCCGCGGGCCAGACCCGCCTGACGCAGGGCCTCGACCTCATGGGCGAAACCGAAGGTGCGACAGGCCATGATTTCCTTGCGGAAGGTCGCCTCGTCCACAACGAAATCGATCACCTGGTTGCCGATGACGGCCGAGGGAAAGTCAATCTCGAACCGCATCTCGTAACGGTCGCACGGCAGAAGGGCGGCGTGCTTGTCGCCGTCGGTGATGTGGACCGTCTCCAGGATCTCGATATAGCGCTGCGGCTGCGCCTGGGGCCGGAAGCCCGCCCGATCCAGCAACTGCACGAACTCCAGCGCCGACCCGTCCAGGATCGGCAGTTCCGGCCCATCCACCTCGACCACGGCGTTCGACACGCCCAGAGCGCAGAAGGCCGCCATCAGATGTTCGATGGTCGACAGCCGCACGCCGGCGTCGTTCTCGATCATGGTGTTCAGCCGGGCGTCCACCACGGCCTCGCCCGAAACCGGGATGCGGTTGTCGCGATCCGTCACGTCGGTGCGTACAAAGACGATGCCCGTCCCCGCAGCCGCAGGGCGAACCGCCAGCCGCACGCGGCGGCCGGTGTGCACCCCGACCCCGGCGATGATGGCCGGGGCGACGATGGTGCGCTCGTGATGGTCGTTCCTGACCGACAAACTGAAACTCGCTTCAACCTGTGCGCTCCGCCCAAGCGGATTACGCCTCGCATCGGGTCTAGCGCGGGGGGCTCAAGCTCGAAATGAAAGTCGGGTTTCGGATTGTTTCGTTCCGGGACAGATCAAAAGAAACGCCCCGGAGCCTGGGCTCCGGGGCGCGATCTTCAGAATTTCAGTCGGTCAGTTGGCGAGCCGGCGGAGAAAAGAAGGAATCTCCAGATCGTCGTCCGCTTCACCGACGGTCGGCTGCGCCTGGGTCTGGGGCTGGTCCGCCGTCCGCATCTGGGCGGTCGGACGGGGGCTGTAGGTCGGCTCGGGCTGAGGCTGGGCGCGCTTTCCCCGGCCGAACAGGCTCCATCCGCTGCGACGATGGTCGCGATCGTCATAGTCGTCGGCGGCGGGCTCGGGCGAGCGGGCGGCGTACAGGTCGCCCTGAGGCTCAGGCGCGCGCGAGGGAGCGGGGGCCGGAGCCGATTGAGCGGCCGGGGTCCGGCTGGTCTCATATTCCTCCACCCACGGATCTACGATCGGATCCAGGGTGCGGGGCGCAGGTTCGGCGACCCGGATCACCGGCTCGGGACGGGTTTCCGGCGCGGCGGGGGCCTGAAAGCTGGGAACGACAGGGGCCGGATCGATCCGGGGCTCGCTCCGGGTTTCAAAGCGCGGCTCCGGCGCGCGCTCGGCGCGGACGGGTTCGCGATAGGTCTCGCGGGCGGGCTCCGGCGCGGCGCGCGAGGCCTGGGTTCCATAGAGGCCACCGGCCGAGCGGCGGGCGCTGTGGTCGGCGACGGTCGAAGCAGGGGCGGTCGGCTCGGCGCGCTGAACGCCGCCCTCGTCCATGCCGGTGGCCACCACCGAGACGCGGATCTTACCGTCCAGCGCCGGGTCGAAGGCGGCGCCGAAGATGATGTTGGCGTCGCCGTCCACTTCCGCCGAAATGGCGTTGGCGGCCTCGTCGACCTCCAGCAGGGTCATATCCAGACCCCCGGTGATGTTCACCAGCACGGCCTTGGCGCCCTTCAGGCTGGTTTCGTCCAGCAGCGGGTTGGCGATGGCGTTCTGGGCCGCCAGCAGGGCGCGGTCGTCGCCCGAGGCCTCGCCGGTGCCCATCATCGCCTTGCCCATTTCAGACATGACGGCCCGGACGTCGGCGAAGTCCAGGTTGATCAGGCCCGGCAGGATCATCAGGTCGGTGATCGAGCGCACGCCCGAGTGCAGAACCTGGTCGGCCATGCCGAAGGCGTCGGCGAAGGTGGTGCGTTCGTTGGCGACGCGGAACAGGTTCTGGTTCGGAATGACGATCAGGGTGTCGACATAGCGCTGCAGCTCGGCGACGCCCGCCTCGGCCAGCCGCATGCGATGACGGCCTTCGAAGGTGAAGGGCTTGGTCACGACGCCGACGGTCAGGATGCCGCGGTCGCGCGCGCACTTGGCGATGACGGGCGCAGCGCCCGTGCCGGTGCCGCCGCCCATGCCGCAGGTGATGAACACCATATGGGCGCCTTCGAGGTGCTGATGAATCTCGTCGGCGGATTCCTCGGCCGCGTTCATGCCGACTTCCGGATGGGCGCCGGCGCCCAGGCCCTGGGTGATGGTCTCGCCCAGCTGGATGCGACGATCGGTCTTGGCGAACGACAGGTGCTGGGCGTCGGTGTTGGCCACGACGAACTCGACCCCTTCAAGGCCGGCGTCGATCATATTGTTCACGGCGTTTCCGCCGGCGCCGCCGACGCCGAACACGACGATCCGGGGCTTCAGTTCAGTGTGTTGCGGCTTGACCAACGAGAGCGACATGTTTTTCCGACCTTCCGACCCTGCCCTTCGCACCAAGGCGAATACCCCGCCGAATCACCTTGGTTATGAGCGCGTTAATGTTTGCGCCACGAGGGTTAAGAGAAGGTTACGGCGATAATGTGAGTCGGGCGTCGGGACAGCATAAAGGTGATGCGTCGCTGCAGAATTGCGAGCACAATTGGTTAAGGGGCGGCCCAAAGGAGCCGCCCCCCAACACGTCAAACAGTCGCTCTTCTAGAAGGCCGTATACGCCAGACCGACGTAGAAGCGGCGACCATACGGATCGAAATTGCTGTACAGCGTCGATCCCAGCCAAGGAGCTTGTGACTTGTCGAAGATGTTCGTCACACCAGCCCTTAGAAGCAGATCTTCACGGACCTGATAGCGAACTGCGAAGTCGTTCCGAGCAAAGTTTCCGGTGTCGAGCGTATCCAACGGACGGCTGTCCGTGTTTCCGCCGGAAACGAAGTCCCGCAGCTTGGTTATGTTTTGCGCTGACTGCCAATCCGTCGTCCACGTCATAGAAAGAACATCGGTCGGCTGCCATGTTACGCGCGTCGTGAAGCGAACTCGCGGGTAGTAAAGATAGCTAGCGGATTCCGTATAGTACGCCGGGTTTGTTATATCGGTGAAGTTCTTCTGAGTGATCAGGTAAGAACCACCCACATCAACTGAGAGCTTACCGAAATCGCGCCCAAAGGTATCCGCCGTATCAATGCCGTAGCGAAGCTTAAAGTCCAAACCGCTCACTTCACGCTTGGCGTAGTTCTGGGGCGCGGCGATGAAGCCACCGATCGGATCACCGGAAGGCGCTCCCACCTTGAAGACGTCAAACACGTCGCCCGTATTGGGATTGGAACGGAAGATGTTGCCGCACGCGAAGGTGTTTAGCGTCGGACCATCCACGCACTGATTGGCCAGCACTTGGGCTGACACCGACTGGATAACGTCATCGATCTCGATTTCATAGTAGTCGAGTACAGCAGAGAAGTTCGGAATGAACCGTGGCTGCAGGACGGTCGAGAAGGTGAACGAAGTCGAGGTTTCCGGCGTCAACTCGGGGTTGCCGCCGTTCACCCCCGCTATACCCGACGAGTAGGTCGGCAGATAGTCGTCGGTGGTGGAAGCCGTGGTGCCAGCGAAGTCGTAGGTCAGACCTCGCGCGGCGGCCAGCGCGGTGCAGTTGGCGATCCGGTTGGTGCGCTCCTCGGCGGTACGGGCCGATGAGGTGATCTGGCGCGTGTCGCAGGGATCGACAAAACTGTTCGCAAAAGTCTGGTTAAGCGGCGAGTTGGTTTCCGAGAGGCCCGGAGCGCGGAACGACGTGTTGTAGCTCGTCTTAAATGTGATGTCCTGAATGGGACGATAGACGAGGTTGATGCCGTAGACGTCCCCGGAGCCTGCATTTGAGTAGTCGAAGTAGCGGTAAGAACCGCTGAGTTCAGCAAACTCGCCCAGAGGGCTGTCTTGCAGGAGCGGAATCGAGAGCTCCGCGAATCCTTCATTCGTGTCATATTCAGACGGCAGGAAGTCGCCGCCAGTATTAAGCTGCAAATAGCGGCCGTTGGTCGAGGACGAACGGCCTAGGCCTTCGGCGCTTTCCTTACGATACTCGTAACCAACTGCATAGCCCAAGGGACCTGCACCTAGGACATCCCAGAGCAGGCCCGAGGTCGAGGCGACGAAATTATGCTGCTCATTTTTCTCGTCTAGGAAGATCGAAGCGCTGATATATTCGATGGCTTCTGCGGACTGATTGCCGTCACCGAATACGTTCAGAGGCTTGCAGTCCCTAACTTCAGGGTCCGTAGCGGCGAAGGTGGCCCGAGTGTCGTTCGGGTTATAGTTGGCGACCGGACGCCCCTGCGCAGCCAAGAGTTGAGCACGGCAGACGATTTGACCGCTTTGACCGTTCACCTGACCGAGGGTGTCCACGACGGCATCCAGCGCGAGCGAGGTCCGCAGAATGTCCATGCCGTTTTCTTGGTTATAGTTCTCCATCTTGCCGTAGGTATAGGACAGATCCCAGTCCATCGACTTGATAAAGCCGACGTTATCGTATGACCCATGGAGAGCGGCGACGTAGCGTTGCAGTTGACGTTCGTTTTCCTGCGACCGATCAATGCCGAAGGCGGCGTGGCGAGCGTAATTGCGCGTCACCGTGCCCGTCACCGCGCCGGGCGCGGTTGCCGTCGGAGTGCCATAGGTGGCAACCTGGTTGTTCTGCAGGGCGGCGCGAACGATAGCCGGCAGGTAGGCGTTGTCGTCGATACGCGTGGCGAACGATGACGAGCCCAAGATCGGCTGAACTGCCTGAGCCGAATAGGTGTTGGAGATGTAGACGTCGAAGAAGCTAGGCTGCGTGACTAGATAGGATTGCTCATCCACATACTTGGCTTCGACGTAAGCCGTGATGTTGTCGCTTACTTTGAAGTTGGCTCCTACCTGAAAGCGAGCTGACTCGGATTCTGGCGTGCGGCTGAAACCGGAGAAGCTTGTGTTGGCGTTGTCGCCATCGCCGCCGATGTTGTATGGACGGTTGATGCCCGTGTTGCCGATCCGCGTTCCCAGATTGATCAAGCGAGCATTTCCGCCTTCGTACCAGTAGGTTTTGGCGGGATCAATGGAATAGCAGTTTGCCGACGTGAAGCTGGTGCAGTTCGCGAGCGGTACGTTAGGGTTGGTTAAGTTGCTGGGTTGCTGGCTGTTTGCAACGACGGTGACACCCCAGCGCGGACGGCCGACATACCGGGCATCGTAAAATAGCGCTTGGTCAACGATGCCGTCCGAAGGCAACCCGAAGGTCGTCGATGTCGGATCCGCATCGACGCCGACAACCTGACGGCCGTCGGCCAACCACGCGATATCTGAACCGACGATTTCGTTGATCCGCTCGTACTCGCCAAACCCGTACACATTTAGACGGTCGTCGAGCAGATTCTTACCGCCGAGGATCGAAATTCGCCGCGTCAGCGGCGCATCCGAGCTGTCACCCGCGATCTGGCCGATGTTCGCGTCGATCTCCAGACCTTCGAAGTCCTTGCGCAGCGTGTAGTTCAGCACACCAGAGACGGCGTCAGCGCCGTAAACGGATGAGGCCCCGCCGGTGATGATTTCGATATTCTCGATCAGCAAGCGCGGAATGGTGTCGACGTCCACGAGCATCTGGCCGACTTGCGAGCCGACTTGGCGACGGCCGTCAATCAGCGTCAGGACCCGGCTCGTACCCAACGATCGCAGGTTGGCGGCTGACAAACCACCCAGGTTCAGCGAACCGGTCGTGTCAGACGGCACGAGGGAGTTCGACAGGGCGGGGATGGTTGCCAAATAGTCAATGACAGTGGGTAGACCGGTCTCCAGCAGCTGTTCGCGGCCTACGACGATGATGGGGCTGGGCGCGTTAATGGGATCACGACGGATCCGTGACCCTGTAACGACGATCTCACCGACCACATCGATCTCACCGTTTCCAGTCTGAGCGTCCGATGGAGAAGCGGTTTGCGCGAAGCTCGGCGCTGCAACGGCTAGAAGACCAGCCAGAACGGTTGTGCCGAAAAGCACTCTGCGGTTTGCAGTCATGTAAAAAACCCCCAAAACGAAATTTCGCAGCTGAAGGAACAGGCGCGAACATGACGGCTTGGTAACAAAAAAAGGGCGGCTCTCAAACGATTCCGACACATTGTCGCCATTGACCGACAGGCTGTATCGACAGTGACGTGACCCCCGTTTCTCATCCAGCCATAACGAGAGTCCTTTGCTGATCTGAACTGGGGTTGGTGGGGTTGGCAAGAGGCCGGTCAGCGCAGCCTTCAACCAGCGCAGCGGACCGGCCGA
>Ga0208958_1000904_pt1 | contig 32623 bp, 37 predicted proteins | sample RifOxyB1_FD_184032 | JGI IMG/M metagenome (GOLD analysis project Ga0208958, IMG submission 184032) | Soil microbial communities from Rifle, Colorado - Rifle Oxygen_injection B1 (SPAdes) | ecosystem: Environmental > Terrestrial > Deep subsurface > Rock core/Sediment | place: Rifle, Colorado...
GATTGATATAAATAAAAATGGAAAAGCTAGAATATCTTATCTTGATGCTAGTGGAAATTTAATTTACAGAGAGAGAAAAAGTGATGGAACATGGACTTCTGAAACAATTGATAGTGGAATAGGAAATCAAAAAGGTAGTTTTATTAAAGTAAATAGAACAAACCAAGTTCATATTGCTCAACATAAAAAGCATTATTATGAATACGAATTGCCTGTAGCTGGAAATCCTGAAATTTGTGGGGATGGAGAGGATAATGATGGAAATGGATTTATTGATTATAGAGATCCTGCTTGTACAGGCTCTTGTATTCTTCCAAATGTTATCAAAAATGAAACAGGAGGAACAGGAGCTGGAGCACCATGGGTTCCTAGTGTTTACAACTCAAGTTATGCAGGATGCTGTTTAACAAGTCAGTGTTATTATTATGTTGATTCTGGTGATAATGGATGTGTTAATGCAGACACTGGAATAAGTAAATTAGTTGCTGGAAATCTTGTTAATATTTATTGTGAAGTAAATGGAACTAGTGCTGTCTGGTGTAAAGAAGGTTATGCTAATAATGGAACAGGAGGTTGTGTATTAACAACTATAGAACCTATATGTGGAGATGGAAATGTTGACTTGGGAGAAGAATGTGATGATGAAGATACAGATAATGGAGATGGATGTTCATCAATATGTGAAAAAGAAGATGGATGGGATTGTATTAGTGAGCCAAGCCTTTGTGAGTATGTTGGACTTGAAATAAGAAGAACATGCAATGATATAACTGATCAGGAAACATGTATTTCATACGAAGATCCTTCCCAGTTAACAGATTCTATGAAACAAGGGATTCAAGAAAAATCTCTTATAAGCAATAATTTTTGTTTTGATGCTATATATACTTTTGAGCCAGATACATTTAATGGAGGAATTGAGGGAGATGCGAATACATGTGGAACATATATTGCTTGTAGTTGTTATTGGAATTCTGCTACAACATCATGTGAAGAAAGAACTTTCAGAGAGTCTACAAATCCAGGATTATGCACAAGCACTGTTATTCCTTTATCAACGTGTATAATTGATACAGATGATTCATTATATGGGAGCTGTATAGATGGAGAAGATGAGTATTTGATTAACTGGACTGCAGACTGGAATGGTTTAGGAGAGAATACAATAGAGGGCTGTGTTTCTGGAGAAAAAATGCTTCCATGTCCTAAATCAACAAATATAAATTTCTTTAATATTATTAATCTTATTATTGCTATTCTTATTATTATAGTAATATATCTTATAATTTCTAACAGAAAGAAAAAGAGTAAAAATGATGGTAAGACGAGGAAAAGAGGCAAGAAATAAGAATTTTTTTCTAATACTTAGTTTATTATTTTGTTTATTCTTAGTTTTGAGTATTAGTTTTGTTTATGCTAGTTATAGTTCCGGAAGCAAAAAAAGTTTTATACAAAATAGTTATTCTTCTGGTCAGAGAATTGAGGGATGGATAAATATTAGTTTAAGCGATGAAAATGCCAAATCTGAAATTTCTGACAATTTAGGAAATAAAATAAGCCTAATTGATTTATTAAAAAAAACATCAGTCAACTATAGCTGTATCCCAAATAATTGTGAAGATGATTATTCGGCTCAAGACTCAGGAATTTCTGTTAAAAATATAAATATCAATGGTGAAAAATTTATGGGAATTATTTTGACTGGAAAAAATGTAGAGGTTACCAAATTTGAGTTCTCTGGAAACAGCAATGCTGGAGATTCCTGTTCGCAGCAGTTAACAATTGATCTTGCTGATGATTCTACAAATGACTGGGGTAATAAAAAATATACTTCTGAAAATTGCGGATCTGAATTAAAATCAACATGCTATACTGGAATATTCCTTGAATCTGTAAGTTTAAGCAAAGTGCCTTACTGTGAAAAAATAAATCTAAAGAAAGCTCCTGCATTTGAAATAAAGGCTTTTGTTAAAAAATCTCAAACTTCCAGTGAATTTTATAGTGGATTACTGAAAGGATGGATTTATAGTAAAGACGGAGATTTAATGGGAGAGTGTAATTTTAATAATCCTCTTTCAAGTTTTTCTCAAATTAAGTGTATTGTTGAATACACTTCTGTCGAAGATGAAGACCATTATGTCTGTATTTCATATGAGGAAGCTGCAAGTAATCCTCAAGGATATGATTTACAGGCAAGACTTTCAGGAAATTACTGCGGATTTTTAGGAGATCCTAAACAGACAGGTGAATTTAATGGAGATTATAATATAGTAGCTTCTGGAAAAAAATTTGCATCCTTAACAAATTTTCAGGTTAATGAAACAGGATTTATTAATAGTGATGAAACTTCATTTGTAAGTTATATTAATAATTACATAACTACTAAGTATAATAAAGATTGCAGTGCAGGAGTAGGATGTGTAGTTCCAATAAAACTTAATGGTTTAAATCAGGGGCTAACAGTCAATAATTTAAAGCTCGATTATTCATCCCAGGGAAGTGCAGGTACAAGTTCTAATCTTTTTTATGAAATACAAAAAAACAGTGCCAAAATAAACTCACCATATATTAAAGTTGATTTATCTCATGGAAATTTATTTACGCCAAGTATTTCTGGAAATTATACTTGGAGATTATTTATCAACGGGCAGGTTTTTGAAGAGGCAAATATAAGTGTTTCTGGAAAAAAAGGCAAAATTATTCTCCAGGTTTATCCAAGAGATGTCCCTGTTGCAACTTCTAATAATTTTATTGCATTCTTAGATTCTGATATAAACACTACTGGAATAAAACTTGTCTGGAATTTTGGAGATGGTACAGGAGAACAGATAACAGAGGGAAATAGAGCTAAACATACTTACAGTTCTTTGGGAAATTACACCCTTAATATCAAAGTGTTAAGGGGAACTGAAGAATTATCTTCTGAAAACTTCCAGATATCAACCAAAAGCCCTAAAGATGTTATTAATGTAACAATTTTACAGTATAAATCTGATATAGAAAATACAGAAAAACAAATGAATTCTTTAAGTGATAATTACAGAAAAATTATAAGAGATAATTATCTTAATGATATTCAGCAGACAAAGGGCTCTCTTGGAAATTTAGAGAATGAGTATAAAAGACTTTTATCAGACTCTACAACAACAGATCAGGAATATGTTACACTTATGAACTCTCTTAACTCGTTAAAAATACCAAACTCAATACAGGACAGCGAGAGATCAAATTTTAATTTTATCTATTCTCCAGATGATGTTGATTTAGAAAAAATTACCAAGCTTTTTAATGAATACTATGAATTGGGAGAAGAGGATGAGTATATAAGAGCTATAAACGAGTGGTATTTTAATAATTTAAATGTGACTTTAAACCATAGAATTATTTCTATCTACTACCAGGATTCTGTTGATAATGCAATAAGTGAATTTAAATTTAATATAAAACCAGAAGATAGTATAACCTATAATGTTTATTTTGTTGTTGAGGCAGATGCTGATGAAATTGTTTTTAATGCAGACTATGATCCTATTATTGAAGCAGGATATACTGGAATAAAGTTAGATACTATTGAAACATTCCAGGAAATATCTTTTGGATTAGATGGAGGAGTTGATTCTTTTGAATTACCAGTTTATATTGTTCCAAAATTAAGCATATTAAACATTGATTCTGATAGTGGTAGTGGAGGAGAAGAAAAAAGCATATTTGCTGTTGTTCTTCCATGGCTGGCTGTTCTTATAATTGTTGCCGTCGCTGTTTATATATTATTACAGCAGTGGTATAAAAGAAAATATGAAAATTACCTGTTCAAAAATAAAAGTGAACTTTATAATCTTCTTTATTTTATTGACAATGCAAAAAAAAGAGGTTTAACTGATAAACAGATTATAGAAGAGTTAAAGAAAAATAAATGGAAATCTGAAAAAATAGATTATGCTATGAATAAATTTTATGGGAAAAGAACAGGAATGTGGGAAATACCAATATTTACCTGGTTTGAGAAAAGAAAAATTAAAAAAGAGATGGTAAAGAGGCAGGCTCCGAGAGCTGCTTACTGATAAAAAGAACTGATAAATGGTAAATTTATCCTAGAAAAGTTTAAAAACAAAATGAACCTTCTGGAAAATAGCTACTAAAAGATATAAAATAAAAAATGAAGTTTTTTAATACATTTGCAAAAAGATTCTTCTCTAAATTTTTTAGAGGTAAAAAAAACATAAGTCTTGGATTTTATGGACCTCCAAATGCTGGTAAAACCAGTTTGGCTAATAAAATATGTATAGACTGGGTAGGAGAAGAAATAGGATCTGTCAGTAATGTTCCTCATGAAACAAGAAATGTCCAGTTTAAAGAAAAGGTTGAGATTGCATATAAGGGCAAAAAACTTACATTTAAGCTTGTGGATACTCCTGGAATTGCAACAAAAATAGATTATGAGGAATTTATCAAATTTGGTGTTAAAAAGAAAGATGCTCAGAAAAGGGCTAAAGAGGCAACTCAGGGAGTAATTGAGGCAATAAAATGGATTGAAGATATGCATGTTGTAATAGTTGTATTAGATGCAACAAAAAATCCTTTTTCACAGGTTAATCTTACAATTATAGGAAATTTAGCTGCCAGAAAAATACCTGTATTAATAGTTGCTAATAAAATTGATTTAAGAAAAGCTGATGTGAAAAAAATAAAATCTGCTTTTCCTGAATATGAAGTAGTTGGTATAAGCGCCAAGACAGGAGATCATATTGAAGAGTTTTATGATAAATTATTCAAAATAGCAAGATAGGAAAGTAAAATGATATTTAAAATATTAATTGGGGTGATAATTATTTTAGTTGTAGCTAGTGTATTTTTTGGATATTCTTTTTTCAAAGACCTTAATAATGGATTTAGTATTGGAGATAATGATATAGAGCCTGTAAAATACTGTTTAATGGATAGTGATTGTGTTAAAGCTAATCTTGATTGTTGTGGATGCAGTAGCGGAGGAAAAGCAACTGTAATTAACAAAAATTTTGTAAATGAATATAATGATCAGATAAGTAGTGAATGTGCTGAGGTATCTTGTATTGCTGTTATTTCAGATGATCCTTCATGTAGTGATGATGTTAAACCTAAATGTGTAAATAAAAAATGTGAATTAGTTTTAAAATAAAGATTTTAAAAATCTTTAAGCAAACCAAAACTTTCCATATAAGATTTTGGAATAATTTAAGCAAACCAAAACTTTAAAATAAAGCCAAAAACTGATAACATTTTAAAACCTTAATTTGCTATAAATATTAAATAAAAGATAAAATGGGAAAAAAGCTTGATAAAAGAATAAAGGGATTAACTCTTGAGTTCATTCCTTACTCTGAAATAAGGGATCTTAATAGTTCTGAACGAGTGAAAAAGCTATTGTCAATTGTACTAAATAATAGAATAATAATTCTTCAAGGGAAGCTAAGACCTGAGGAAGAAGCTAGATTAATAGAAGATACTATGGCTATTATAGACCATGTTAAAAATTTTAAAGGTATAGAGCTAGCTGTTGTTGGTAATGGAGATAGTTCAACTCCTGTATTCAGAAAATTTACGCAGGGAATTGCAAAGGCTTTAGTCGGAGATACAGCTGCAATGACAATTATTGGACCAGCAACAATTGTAAAAGAAATAAAAAAGAACCCTAGAAAGATAGAACTTATGCTTAACAAGTAATTTTTGTATATATTAAAATATAATAACTTATATAAAGAAAAGGTTTCTCATCTATATATCCATGAGTCATCAATGTGTACATTGCGGAGCTATATATCCCAATGCTTCTAAAGAATTACTTGAAGGCTGCAGTAAATGCAAAAGCCGTTTCTTCTTTTTTATCCGTGATGACAGGCTGCAGAGTATTAAAGAGAAACAGGAAGCTAGTTTTCTTCTTGAACTGAAGAACGAGGAAAAAGCCCAGATAGAGAGGGATGTAAGAGAGATAATGGATATGGAGGATGAAGAATCTCCTGTAATACTTGATTTAGAGTCTATTAGAGTTTTGGGACCTGGAAAGTTTGAGATTGATGTTGTTAATCTTTTTAATAAATCAAGGCCAATTGTATACAAACTTGAAGAGGGCAAGTATGTTATAGATTTAAAATCAGGACTTGATGATGCTAAATACAAAAAATTCTGAATTTGAATAGATTTTAAAAGTATAAATTATTATATATTTCTATGAAAGAGGTACTAAAAGAGGTTTTAGATGTAGTAAAACCAAAACCTGAAGAAAAAAAACTTATAAAAGACCTTTCTGAGAAAGTTATTGATGAAATAAATTCTAGACTTAGAAGAAAGGGAATAGAAGCTCATGTTTTTATTGGTGGAAGTCTGGCAAAAGACACTATTGTAAAAAATAAAATATTTGATGCTGATATTTTTCTGAGATTTAATAAAAAATATAGTGAAGATGATATTAGAAAATTGTTTAAGAAAATATTTTTTCTGTTTAGAATTAAAGGAGAGAGAATAAAACTCAAAAAGCTTCATGGCTCAAGAGACTATGTAAGGGTTTTATTCAAGAACCATTCTGAATTTGAAGTAGAAGTTATCCCTGTTTCTGAGATTAATAATCCTAATGATGCAAGAAACGTTACAGACCTTTCTTATTTCCATGTTAAATATATCCGCTCAAAACTTAGTAAGAGGAAAAAGCTTGCTGATGATATAGTTCTTGCAAAGGCTTTCTGTTATGCAAATAAGTGCTATGGTGCAGAGTCTTACATAAAGGGATTTTCAGGTTATGCTTTGGAATTATTGATAATTCATTTTAAGGGATTTGAGAATTTTCTTAAAGAGCTTGGAAACCAACAAGACAGATTAATAATAGACCAGGAAAAGAAATATAAAAGTACATCTGAAATTCTGGAAAAGATGAATAAGTCCCGCTTAGACTCTCCAATTGTTTTAGTTGACCCTACATTTAAGGAAAGGAATGCTTCTGTATCTTTATCTTACAGCACATTTGATATTTTCAAGATAAAGGCTAAAGAATTCTTAGAAAATCCTAGTACTAGTTTTTTCCAGGAGAAAAAACTTGATATTAACTATTTACAAAAAAAGGCTTATGAGCATGATGGCATTTTCTTAAAAATTGAATTAAAAACAAATAAACAAGCAGGAGATATTGCAGGAACTAAATTACTAAAGTTCTATAATTTGTTAAACAGAGATATTGTGGATTATTTTGACATACTTGGAAGAGCATTTGAATATCATGAGAGAATTAATACATCTTATATATACTATGCCGTGAAAAGAAAGAAAGAAAGAATTATTGAGGGACCTAAATTAGAATTTAAAGAGGCTGTTGAAAATTTCAAGAAAAAACGCCCTGTCTGGCATATAAAAGGAAATAAAATTTATAGTGCAAAACCAACTGATATAACTCCAAAAGATTTTATTAATGAGTTCACTAATATTCATAAAAGAACTATTAGAGAAATGGGAATAACTAAAATAAAAATAGTTTAGACTAATATATATTCTGTTTTTCTTATTTTATTCTTGCTTTCATTGCTTTACTATGTATTTTACCAGTGTCTAACTCCCCATTTAGAAAGATATGAACTTTAAAAATCAAATCCCCAAATACGCTGTAAATACCTTGCTCCAAACTATCAAAAGTTGTTTCACTAGAAGCATCAGCCTCTGTTTGATTTCTTACAACCAGTTCTGATAATTCCTGTCTTAAATAATTACTTGCAGGGCATGTCTCAAAATGTCCATCTGATCTATTTCCAAAAACAATTTCATATCTTAGACCTTTAGGAGTTATATATGGGATAATATCAATAGCAGGATCTTGTGGAATTTCAACAGAATTGCTTGATGCTGGGTAAAATAATTGTGAAATTTGTAAAGTGGGAATATCCATTTTAAGAATATTACTTTATGTTAGGAGATTTCTTAATTGCTAAATCAAAAAGAGAAGTTAAAGAATTTACAAAAAATTCTGATGAGAACCAAACAGCTAACTGATCCTGGTTTTCTGCTGTTTCAGTTAACATAAACAAGATTTCCTTTTTATCTGCAATGTAGAAAGAGGCATTAACATCTATTTTCTTTGCTTTAATATTAAATCTATCAGATATTTGTTTTATTTCTGAATCTTCGCCACTAATTGCTAAAGTTATTTTTATCCCATTATCTGAAATTCTCTTTAATATTGGCTCTAAAAGTTTTGTTCTTTTTTTTAATTCGCTTGAAGTAGCACAGATTATTATGTTTTCTTTAGCAAGACTCATAACATCTGCAATCTGACTGTTAATATTTGTTCTACCCCTTATTGTGCTTGAAATATCCTGTTTTTTTATCATTTCTGTTTTTGAAGAATGAAGAGTTTCCAGTTCATGATATTCTTTTGTATCTTTTATATTAGAAAGCATGTTTATTTTTTCATTCATCTCTTCAAGAGTATTTTTCTTTAACTTCTCTATAACAACTGTTGGTTTTACTGCAAGATATTTTACTGGTTTTCCTATTTTCTGCATTGCAAAACCTTGTTTTTCTAAAGATTCAAGAACATCGTAAGTTCTTGATCTAGGAACTCCAGAAAGATCTGCTATTTCTCCTGCAGAAGCAACCCCTTTTGTTAAAAGAGCGAGCCAGACTTTAGTTTCATAAATATTAAGACTGAAATGGTCTTTCACTTTATTAACAATTTCTGGTTTAAACATCATTTTTTAATTGCTCCAGCAATATTTTTATCATATTCTGCCTTTAATGTTGTATAAATTTCTTCCATGTCTTCAAAAGAATTTGTCAAATCTTCTAATGGATGCCCTTTTGAAAGATTATTTCTTCTTATTTCATCAAATCTTCCATCATTCTGAAAATCATGTGCAACAACCACACCATCAGATTGTATATTATCATAAAATGTATCATTTACTCCAATTAAAATATACCTAAGTTCATTAGTAACACCGATTTTTGAAGGATAGCCTTCATAATTCCCCTTGTATTCAAAAAAATTTGGATTTTTTGCGACGCATCCAGCTAAACCACTGGCTAATGCAATTCCTGCTAACCCAAGTGATAATTTTGATTTTAATTTCATTTTATTTTTCTCCACCATATTCTACTTTTTTTATTGTATATCCCTTTTCTGATGTTAAGTATTGGAATATTTCAACTGGATTTGAATCTGTCTGATCTAGTGTTAATTGCATAGATTTCTTCTTGGATGGGTTAAAATGAGATGAGGCTCTAACAATAAATTCTTCACTTACAGATCTTTCCAATTTTCTTACTTCATCATGGCTAAATCTACCTAAAAAATCTCCACTATTAGGATTAAGAGAAAACCTTGTTCCTTTTGATAATGTTAAAGTGTATTTATTACTTGCCATTTTCTTAAAAGTGTATTAACTAGATAGCAGTTACAGCTCTTTATAAAGGTTTCTATTTGTTACTTTTCTATAGTAAGGACAAGAATTAGAAATTAAAATACTTAAAAAATTAGTTATAATTTAATCAAGTAAGCAGCAATATAAGCAAGGCCAATCCCGATAAACAACCCTGCTGTAATAAAGGGCATAGCTGGATAGAATTTACCTTTTCTTGCAAATATAAACAAACCAAGAAGAGCTATTGTTGCACACAAACTAACAATTAAAGCTGGTATAAAACCAAGTGTATAAAATATTACTCCTGCAGTTATTATCGGGAATACGACATCTCCTCCACCTAAAATAGCTACACTTACTTTCATTTTTCTATCTTTAAGTTTCAGGTTTTTAGATTTTGATAATTTTGCTTCTTTAACTAAAGCTCTTTGTTTTTTATTCATGTATGGTACAAAGAAACCTGCAAATACTTTCATTTCTTGTATCTGGAACTTTGCCATTTTCTGCATTAATCCTGAATGCCAGACAGCCCAGATGTCATAAATTGAGATAAGAATTAAAAGTGCTATAGCTGACCAGATGTTTAATAGTGGAATAAAAACAACTGCTATTCCAGGATATATTAAAAGTTCTGTGAAATTATGTACCCACATATTCTGTTTGAATACTTTGAAAATAGCTAAAGGAAGAGCTATTGTTAATGATATAAGCGAGGATATTAACAAAGAATCAATTAAATACTGTAAAACTGCATTAAATGCTATACCTAATACTATAACAACAACAAAGAAAAACCACAATCTCATAAAAAGAGCTGCTTTTAACTTTGTTAGTAGAAATACAAATGATATTGCAATTACAAATGCTACTATTATCGAAATTAAAGAGGTATCTTTTTCTATATTCTCTGGAGGCTGCATTCCATATGGAAGAGGATTTGTTGTAACATTTTGTAAAGTTCCATTAATCTCAACCTGAGTAATGTGAGGCATATAGGCATAGATAACAGCTAAACCAATTAACTGAGTTACAAAAAACATAATAATAAGAATTGCTGTAATTTTAACAGAGTGTTTCACTTGTTTACCTCTTTAGTTATTCTATGACTAGAATAAATGAGTTTTTAAAAGTTCGGAAAGAACTTATACTTGAATGGAAAGGAATACTTGTTTTGAAAACTTATAAATTTGAAGAATATAATCTGAAATAATTAAAGAAATGTTTTTAAACTTAAGAAAAATTTGTTTTTATGCAAGAATTAGAAAAATTAACTCGGGATGAAATTGGAGAAAGAGTAAAAGGTAGCAAAGTATTGGTTGAAATAACATTATTAAACCAACACCTAAATTCAATAGTAAATGGTGTAGATATTCACGCTAGATCTAAATTTATAAGATGTAATTTAATTGCTTACAAATCTATAATTGAAACAGAGCATGAGGATAATATGACTTTTGAAGAATTAAAAGAAGAATACCCCGAGAAATATAGGGAATTAATTAGTTATATCGCGACAAGTGTTTGGAATTTTCATTACAAAGTTTAAATTACTTCAACCTGATAGTTTCTAGATTTCTAGGAACATTTGTCTCTATTCTTTCTATTTTGTAAATACTACTGGCTAAATCCAAAGACTTTGAAACCTCTCCGTGATTTATTATCACTCTTTTAGGCTTTGGCTTGCAGTTTTTTACAAAGTTTAAAAGTTCAGTTCTACCTGCATGAGCTGAAAAACCATCTATTTTATGCACTTCTAATTCTACCGGAATTGTCTCCCCTGAATCAGGATTCCACTCTTTAAGCCCTTCCTGTATCTGCCTTCCCAAAGAGCCTACACCTTGATAACATACAAATATAATTGAATTTTTTTTGTTGCCGGCAAAATGTTTTAAATATTCAACAGAAGCTCCTCCAACCAACATACCTGAAGTTGCAAGAACAACACACGGGCCTCCTTCAATAACCTGTTTTCTTTCCTGAGCAGAACCTACCTGCTTAAATGTATCTGATACAAATGGATTTTTATCCTGAAAAATCTGGTTTCTGACAGTGTTGCTTAAAAAATCAGGATATGCAGTATGAATAGCATTAATATCCCAAATCATCCCATCAACATAAACAGGAATTGGAGATAACTTTCCAGAACGAATTGCATCATCCATAATCAGCATTGTTTCCTGAGCTCTTCCTAAACCAAGTTCTGGTATTAACACTTTGCCTCCTCTTTCAATTGTCTTTTTGATATGTTCAAGAAGAGTATTTTCTGATTCAATTCTTGGAGGCAGGATATCTGCTTTTCCTCCATAAGTTGATTCTATTATTAGACTTTCCACTCTTGGAAAATTAGTAACTGCAGGATCTAACAAACGAGTTTTTGTGTATTTTAAATCTGCTCCATACAAAAGATTATGAGATCCATTTCCAATATTAATATGAACCATTGCAGATCCAAGAGCGTGTCCTGAATTATAAAAAGTTATTCTTATGTCTGGAGTAACATCTGTAACTTCATTAAAATTTAAGCAAATGCTGTGTTTTACCATTTCTTTAATATCCTGTGAGCTGAATAAAGGAGTAGCTGCCTGCTTGTATGCAACTCCTATAAAATCCAGAGCTAAAAGTGCAGTTATATCTCTTGTAGGTGTTGTCATGTATAAAGGCCCTTTATATCCCATTTTGTACAAATAAGGCAAAAGCCCGCAATGATCTAAGTGAGCATGACTTAAAATAACTGCATCTATTGTTGAAATATCAAATTCCGGGATATCAAAGTATGGAAATCTGTCTGCACCATGAGAAGCTACGTCAACTCCACAGTCTAAAAGTATTTTTGATATAGGAGTCTGCAATAATATACAGCTTCTTCCTACCTGGCGACCAGAGCCTAACATTGTAAGTCTTATCCATCCTTCCTTTTTATCTGCACTCCAGTCTTTGTATATTTTCTTTCCAGCTTCATTTAAGAATTTTCTTCTATAGCTGTTATTTGCATATAATACTTCCCTAATATTATCAGTTATTTTGCTTTTTATAGAAGCGCTTCTTTGAACCTGCGGTGACCAAAAAGTCTTATCTTTTATTTCCTGAAGAACACTTCCCTGCTTGCCTATCACCATTCCTGGTTTTTTTGCTTCAATTATAACAATGCTTCTTGGCTGGTCAAAAATAATATTTGTCAATTCTGCCTCTTCAGGTATAATCTGCTTTATTATTTTTTCTGTTTTTTCCTGAGGTTCAAGTATAGATTCATCAGCTCTTAACTCAATTCTTTTTTTGTACTTATTTACAAGTTCTTTAATTTGAGATTCTGAAGACTTGAAAAATGCAACATTATCTGTATAAAGAACAATATTTGCTGCTTCAAAACCTGCATCTTTTATAACTTTAGGCAGGTCTTCTGTAATACTTTTCAGAATATCTCCCATTTGTGTTGTTATTATTTTTGAGTATAATTTGGAACTACTTCTTCAGAAACAACATGTTTCACTCCATCTTTTGTAACTGTAAAAACATCAATTCCATTTCCTGATCCTGTATCTCTTTCAATAGCTGATTTAATACATTCTTTTGCAAGTTCAACTCCTTCTTTTATGCTCATTCCTTTTTTATACTGCCTTTCCAATAAACCTAAAATGTAAGGCATACCACTTCCAAAATTTGCATCATAATCTTCAACAGGATAAACTCCGCCTGCAGGCTCTATAGTATAAAGTTTTGTACTACCATCTTCATTAACTCCAGCCACTAACAAACCTACAATACTTGGAATCATTGAAGGTGTTCTGATATTTCTGTATATCATCATTCCTATTAAAGAAGCAGATTCTTTAATTGTCGGTCTTCTTCTTGTTCTTAGCTCTTTTAGCTTTAATTCAGCTGCTATAACTCTCTGACTCAAATCTATATCTGCTGCAACTCCTGTGCCTGCTGTAACAAGATAATCATTAATCTGTATGACCTTAAAAGTTTTCTTTGTCATTACAATACTTCCAGCTGTAGCTCTTCTATCACCTGCTATAACAACTCCGTCTTTACAAACAATTCCAACAATACTTGTTCCAGATTTTAAAACTGATTTTTTAATATCTTCTTCCATATGAATTAATCCTCTTAATAGTATAAGAATGTCTAAATTAGTAAATAGGGGATATTTATAAAGTTTTCGGCGAAAACTTTATGTGTTATTTACCTTAGTTATCCCATGATCTTTTTTTAGGCGGATGATGTTTTCAACAAAACTCTCAATTTTCTGGTCATGGGAAACTATGATTAATTGCTCTACATTTAGCTGATTTAAAACATCTCTCATTTTGTCCAATTGCTGCTGGGAAAAACCCTCTGTCGGCTCGTCCAGTATTACCAATCCTTTTGTTTTTATTTCAGACATTATAGAATTGATTGTCTGATTTAAAGCCAGTCTGTAAGCTAAAGCAATAGCTGTTCTTTCTCCTCCTGACAAGAAGTTATAATCCAGCTCATAATCCTGCTGTTCTATTATTGGTGTGAAAGCATCATCAAGCCTTACTGAAAATACATCCGGAACTAAAATGCTAAACCATTCATTAAATAATTCTGAAAATTCGTCTTTTAATTTTGTAAGAACATTTCTTTCAATAAAACCTATAACATCCAAAAAGTCTTTTGAAACCCAGTTTTCCAATTCAGTTGCATAAATTAACTCACCTTTTATTTTTTCTTTTTCTGAAATGTTACTTTCAAGATCATTAATGGATTTTTTCTCAAATTCTATTTCTTTTGTTAATTCAGCTTTTTTTATTTCCAACATTCTTTCAGTATTTTTTATTTCATCAAGCTCCTTTTCCTTAATTAAAAGTATGTTTTCATATTTTTTGTAGGTCAAGATATTTTCCTTCATCCTGTTTATCTGTTCATTAAGCATAAGTATATCATTTTCAAAGGCAATTTTTTGTTTTTCTAAAACATCGGGCCTATTGCTGTCTTCTTCAAGGGTTTTCATCCTTATTTTTAGTGCCTCCATCCTCTTTGATTCCTGTTCATAGCTAATCACTTCATCATTTATTTTTTTAAGATCACCCTGATATTTATTTTTATTTTTCTCCAGCAAGTCAATCTGCCCATTTATATTTTCCAGTTCTGCATTTGCCTGACTTAAAATAGAATTTTTATGGTCAACACTAACCTCCTGTAGACATGTCGGGCATTTTGTCAGAGATTCCATTTGGAATTTTAATAATCCCAGCTCTGATTTTTTTGAAGCGAATGAGCTTAACTTTATCTGCTCATCAGTCAGATCTTTTCTTATTATTTCAAGATGCTCTTTTTTTTCCTTTAGTAAATTTAATATATTTTCCAGGTCTTTTTCATTAAAATCCTTTACAGCTTGTTCAAATCTGCTTTTTATGGAATTAATCTCCTTGTCTAGTTTAACAAACTGCTCTCTTTTTCCTATTAAAAGCAAATTTATCTTATCAATTTCATTTTCAAATTTTTTCTTTTCTTCTATTTTAACATCTACTTCATCTATTTCATCCTGCTTAGTTTTTCTGCTTAGTTTTATATCATTAAGTTTGTTTTCAATTTCCGGTATTTTATTTTCAATTTCTCTAAGTGAATTTATCTTTTCATTCATCCTTATCTTTAATGTATCTAAATCCCCTATCTGACCTTGCTTTAATCTTACAGCTTCTCTTAGCTTAGCTGATAGAATTGATGAGTTTTCTTTTATCCTCTTATACTTATCAACCCCAAAAACATGCCTCAAAGTGTTCAGCCTTATTTCAGGATCTTCTAAAATTATCTCTTTCATCTGCTCTTGAGGAGTATAAACTGTAAATTTATACAGAATATTTGTCTTCTTGGAAAATTCCAATGGATAGTTAAGAAGATTCAAAATAATATTTTTTAATTCAGTTACAGCTTTTTCTTCAGTTTTCCCGTTAATTTCTATACTTGAAGAATCCTGGGAAATTGTTTTTTTTCTTTTTAAATTTCTGTTAATAATTATGTTGTTGCCGTCTACTTCAAATTCTAGTTCCACAAAGCCTTCATCCTGTCCATTTCTAAGAAGAGAAGCACCCTTTTGCCCCGGTTGCAGTCCAAACAAAGCAAATTCAATTGCCAATAAAATAGAGGTTTTGCCTGAACCTATATCCCCTGCCAAAAGAGTTGAACCTTTGTTAAATAGCACTTCGAAGTTTTCATAACTTCTTATATTCTGAACCTTCAATCTTTTCAAAATCATTTTATTTGTTTTGTTAATTTTTAAATTAAAAATTTAGTATATTTTTTAGTTCACTCATCAGTCTGTCTTCAAAGATCTGATTTTTCTCATCTTCTTGTTTTTCAATTGACAAAGCCTTAAGCAAAGGAGATATTTTATCTCCAAATTTAATATTTGAGCTGAAATGATCCTTTATTATACTGTCTTCCACTTCATGCATATCCTTTATTTCAATGGAAATCTTAGACTCTTCCAGCTTTAATCTTGATGTATTTCTTATAAGACAGTAGACTTTTTTGTCCTTGGAGAAATTTTCTATTTCCTGAAATCTTATATCTGATATTTTTCCTGATTTAAACTTTCCAGAAAGCCTTAAAAGAACTATTTTATCTTCAATACTATTCCTGTCCAATTCAGAGATTATTTTTTCAGTAGCAGTTAAAGAGTTATCCAACTCCACATTTAGTATAATAGTATCTTTTATTTGAAGAGGTATTTTTGTCTTATTTACTGATTTTGATATTGGATCATACTCTACTAAATAAAACTGCCCATGCTTCATCTCCTCGAGCTCTTCAAAATTATTTGGATAAATTGGGCCGGAATAAACCACATTTTCTTCTGTAAAATCCACATGCAAATGCCCTAAGGCATAATAATCTGCTTTAGGAAGTTCATTAATTGAAATTGAGTCTATAGGCAAACTTCCTATTGCTTCTGTTAAAGTTGTATGTAGCATAAATATTTTAAAAAAACCTGGAGCATCCTGCAGGATAATTTTTTTTAATCCAGGAACTTCCAGGCCTGACTTCATCCCAGGATATCCATAAATAGCATATTCCTGAAATATTGTCGGCTGAAGATATATTTTCCCCTCTCTTTCTTCTGAAATAAAAGTGTTCTTGCAAAAACCTGCATGCTCTAGAACTTCCAAAAAAGTCTTTCCTGAAACAGAATAATCGTGGCTTCCAGCTATTAAAAAACATGGTATTTTTGCCTCTTTTATTTTTCTAAATTCTGCAAATGTTCTTTTAAGGATGTCGATTGGAGGATAGGCAGAATCAAATAAATCACCTGTTATAAGGATCATATCCACCTCTTCTTTAACAGCAATGTCAAGAGCTTTGGAAAAACTCTGGAAATTCAATTCCTGTAACTCTGGAAATCTCCACCCTCCAAGATGACAATCCCCCATATGGGCGAATTTCATGAAACTCGTGGGAAAGTGTTTTTTATAAAGATTGTTGCACTATTTTTAATAATAACTCATTAGCTTTCAGTATTAACCTTATCACTGAAATACTTGTTTAAATAAACTACTGGCAGGAAAACTGCAGATGCTACTACATAAACTGGCACAGAAAGTAACCCTACTAGACACCCTGTTAAAACTGCTGACAAGTTTCTGAAACTTACAAGACTACTGGTAATGTAATTATTTTGTGTTTGAAATTCTATTTTTTCAATTTGAGAAATTTGATCTCTTTCTAACATAAATCATGTTTGTGTTAAATATATATAAATATTACTGCATTATTTTATTTCCCGAATACTAATAAGAAAATTAAGAATTTTTTAATTTATCATTTATAATATCAACCACTTCATTTACACTTAGGTAACTACTGTCTATTATATCCCATTCAAATTCCTTCTTTATATAGTTAAAAGTTTCCCATAACTCAATTGCTCTTTTCCCCATAATCTCTTCTTTATTTCTAGACAAGTCCCTTTTAATTAAAACATCTTTTAATGGCAATAATAAAAAGACCTTCATTTTATTTTCAAACAGTTTCTTATATAGTTCAAATGAATCTTTTTCTGTTATCACATCATCAATAAACACATAAAAACCTAATTTTGAGAAATTATTTGCTAAATCACAAGCGTTTTTTATCCCCAACATTTTTTGTTTCTGTGCTTTGGCACTTCGAACCCATGGTTTTACATATCCAGCTTTGACCATATGCCTAACTTTATCAACATTTATTACAGCTCCATGACTAAATCTTTCTGCAAGTTTTTGCGATATTGTTGATTTACCAGAACCTGGAGGTCCTGTAATTATTACAATTTTATTCATCATTAAAATAAGAATAATCTACTTAAAATATGTTATTATCCTTTATACTATCTTTATTCTTGTCTTATTTCCCAGATGTATAATCTCTCAAAAAAGATATTTTTTGTTTTAATTTTTTTTATTTTAAGTTTTTGCTTTTTTATTTCTTTTTTCCATGTATTTGGAGTTAAACTTGATGTTAATAAAAAACAGACACCATTTTTATTAAGGTGTTTTTTCAAGTCCTTGATAAAACTTACAATGATTTCATCTCCTTTTTTTCCTCCAGTCGTATCTTTCTCTTTATCATAATCGTTTTCCGGAAGATATGGCGGATTGAATATAATCAAGTCAAATTTGCTTTTTAGTTTGCCAAACAAATCACTTTTTATAACATTTATTTTTAATTTACCTGCTTCTTTTATTGCATAATTGTTAATATCACTAGCAGTTATATTTTCTCTTTTTATTCCTAAATTAATAAGATTTTTACTTTGGAATCCTGAACCAGTTCCTAAATCCAGAGTTTTAATATTTTTATTTTTTAATTTATCAATATATAATTTTACACATTCAGAAATCAAATAAGAATCCTCCTCTGGCTGATAAAAATATGAAGGTATTTTAACCTCCAAGCAACTTTTGCAATGTTTCAATTATAACATCCCTAAAAAGAACCATTCCAACAAGCACACCGCTTAAAATCAATAATAAAATCACTAAGATTATAATTTTCCATGGAAAACTTCTTTTTTGTTTTGGAATCTTAAACTGGTCTGTCTGTTTTATATTTAATTGATCAAAAACTGCCCGAGATTGTGACATTTGATTTTTTATTTGCTGATTACTAGTCTGCTGTAAATTTTGCTGCTCACTAGTTTTTTGCTCTGGAGAATAATTAGCTTGGTTTGGCATCTCTATTTCTCCAACTCCAGAAGTCAAGTAATTAATAGCTTCGTCAACTTCTTTAATGGAATACCCAGAATTAACAAGAGACTGCTTGGCTTGTTCAATAGAATACCCTCTTTCTACTGCATTTTTTATTGAAACAGCTATGTCTGCTCTAACCATATTAAGACAACCTGAGGTTTTCTACCGCCCTACTTTTCTTTTTATTTAGATTAAACATCTCTTACCTTTATCAGTTTATATGAACAATACTTCCATTCTGGCATAAATGTGCTGTTCTGTCATACTTATACCCAAGTTCTTTTGCTAATTCCATAGCAGGTGTTGTTTTATCCAAGCCACCATGACTGGGTATAACATGCTCAGGATTTAATAAGCCAATTAAATCTCTTAAATCCTCTCTACCACCATGACCAGATACATGAACATTATCAAAAATTCTGACATCTTTCATTCTTAGTTTTTTGTCCATTGAAGCCCTATTTGCCTGATTAACTGGAACAGGAATAACTTTTGAGGAAAAAATCACACTGTCTTTTGGCCTAAATGAAAAAGGGAGTTTATTTCCAGAAACTAAACGGTCTAAAATACTTCCAGGTTCTGCCTGATGACCTGTACAAACTAAAACATAGTCCTGCCTGTTTTTATCAATTTGCTTCAAAGCAGATTTTACCTGGTTAGGATAACCTAAAACTCTTATATCTTTATCAAAAGAGTATTGTCCTGATTTTTGGGCAGCACTTACATATTTGGCTAAACTTCTGCCGGCAAAAACTACTTTCCTATTAAGTTTTCTGCTAAATTCAACAATACTCTTAAGTCTTGCAATATGTGAAGAAAAAGTACTTATTATTATTCCGTGATCTCCATGGTCTACTGTAAGAAGAACTTCCTCAACCATAGCTCTTGCAATTTTTTCACTATGTGTTTTTCTTTCATCACTTGCATAAAGGCAGTCTACTATTAAGGCCTTCACACCTTTTTTGGACAGTTCTTCTAATTTTTTATAATCAGGAGGTAAACCTATTACTGGATTGTCATCTAATTTGTAATCATTTGCATAAACAACTACTCCTTCTTTTACATGCAGAGCAATTATTGTAGACTGAATAGTTGAATGTGTCATATTTACAAAATCAACTTTATACTCATAATTTTTTCCCTTCAAGCTATAATAAGAACCTGCTTTAATACTTACAAGTTTATTTCTCAAAACAATATTTGCATCCTGTATTAGTGTTTTAAGCAGCTCAATTGTAAAAGGAGTTCCAACAATATCTGCATTAGGATATTTCATTGCAATATAATGGGCTGCACCTACATGGTCAAGATGAGCATGAGTTATTAAAAAGGCCCTTACTCTATCCTTGTTTTTCCATAAAAAAGAATCGTCAGGAAGAGCTCCTGCGCTTGCCAATAATTTAGGTGTTGGCTTTTTTTCAGTTTCCTGAAGATCTATAACTGCTGGCAGATATAAACCACAGTCAAAAACTATAATATCTTCTCCTGTATCAACAGCAGTCATATTTTTTCCAACTTCATTATACCCGCCCAAAGTATGTATTTTTAACATTGGACAAATTAATAGTTTTCAGTTTAAATATCTTGTTAATAAAACTTTTAGAAATGATTCCGAAAGGGAATCGAGCCTAATCGGCTCAAAGGTTTCTAAAATACTTTTGTAAAAGTAACAAAATAAAACCTTTAAGAGTTTAATAAAAACAGAATATTTAAATAGAAACGCAGTTTTTTTTATGTATGAAAAAAAATTCTCTAAACGATAATTCTGATTTAACAGAACCGCTGAACAATATAGCTCCTGGAACTCCCCTTAGAAGAGCAGTAGATTATATTGTAAATTCTGAACTTGGAGGATTAATTGTTGTTACGAACGATAAAGTTGAAGAGATAATGGAAGGGGGATTTAAAGTTAATACAAAATTTACCCCTCAAAGATTGTTTGAATTATCAAAAATGGATGGAGCAATTATTCTTTCAAAAGATATGAATAGAATTCTTTATGCTAATGTTCTGCTTATTCCTGATCCTAAAATACCTTCAAATGAAACTGGAACAAGACATAAAGCTGGAGAAAGAACTGCAAAACAAACAGGAGCGTTAGTTATAGCAATTTCAGAGAGAAAGAAAATGATTACACTTTATTATAAAAACAGAAGATATCCTTTAAGAAGAACAGAAGAAATACTAACAAGGGCAACTGAAACACTGCAAATATTGGATAAAGAAAGAGAAAACTTTGATAGTTTGATTGCAAGACTTAATTTTTTGGAGATAAATGGCTTAACTGCTGTTTCAGATATTGCTTCTGTATTGCAAAGAGCTGAAATAATAACAAGAATTTCATCCCAAATACAAAGAGATATTATAGAACTTGGTATTGAAGGGGCGATAATAAGCCTGCGTTTAAGGGAATTAACAAAAGGTGTTGAAAAAGAAAAGCAGTTAATCTTAAAAGATTATACAAAATCTGGAAAGTCCGGGTCAGTTTTATCCAACTCTCCTTTAGATGAAATTTTATCAAATGAAAGATTAGCAAGATTGCTGTTTGACAAGCCTATAGATGACGGTATAACTCCAAAAGGCTATAGATTTTTATCAAAAACAAAAATACCTCAAAATAAAATAGCATATATTATAAGGCATTGCAAGAATATTCATTCAATACTTGATGAAAATAATAAATATACAAATCCTTACATAAGAAAAGAAATTGATAAAGTAAAAGAGCAGGTAATTCTAAAGCAGTAATTGTTTTATTAATAATGCATAAATATTTTTAAGTGCAACTTTCATGTATTTTTATATAATGAAAGCTCCAAAACCTCTTGAGTTTAGGGTTATAGCAACACCTGGAAGTGTAAAACCGTCCGGCAGTAATATGGAAGTAGCTGGTGTTTTTAATCCTGGCGCATCTGTTGTTGATGGAGAAACTTTACTTATGCTTAGAGTTGCAGAAAATCCTGCAGAAAAGAAAATACTTCTGCCTTATTTTAATGTTAATAACACACAAAATTCCCCATTTGAAATACTTTTAGAAGAAATTCCAAAAAAAGATACAAAATGGGTAAGGGAAAGAGAAATTTTTCTTAAAAAAGAGGGGCATGTAAGGCTAAGACATATTTCTTATCCTTTAATTGCAAGGAGCAAAGATGGATTAACAATAGACAGCATAGAAGAAAAACCTAGTTTTCATCCTTGTTATGAACACGAGAGATTTGGAATAGAAGATGTGAGAATAACCAAAGTAACAACTCCGCAAGGCCAGGAAGATGTTTATGCTTTTACTTATGTCTCACCCCACAGAGAGTTAGGTGTCTCAACATCAATAGCAACAACTTTAGACTTTAAGAGATTCAAAAGATTTGACCTTCAGGGAATGCCAAGACCGATAAGAACATTGGTAAAAGATTTCTCACTTTTTCCTGAAAAAATAAGAAGTCCTGAAATGAGAAAGGATGAACTACATCAGTATAAGATGGATTATGCTGCCTTAACAAGGCCTAATGCTTTTTCAGATTTAAGCAGTCCAGGAATCTGGATGTCATATTCAGATAATTTAATCTATTGGGGCGGAAATCATAGATTAATCAGAAGCTGTAACGGAGAGTATACAGGGACTGGAACTCCTCCTATTAAAGTTGGGAATTTATGGCTTGGAATTTATCACGAAGTAAACCCTATGAAAAAGAAAAGATTTGGAAATGAAAGATTTTCTGCTTACAGAGCCAGGATGTTTGGCCTTGATTATCATAACCCTGAAAAATTATTGTACAGGTCAGGCATATTAATAAATCCAAATGAACATGGACTTGCTCCAGGTTTCAGGCCAAATGTTGTTTATCCAACAGGTATTATAAAAAGAGAAGATCAGGGAGTAATTGATATTTATTCTGGAGAAGATGATACCTATACAAGTATGAGAAGATATTATACAGAAGATATTATCAAATTTTTAAAGAGAAGCCCTGAAGTATAAAAATGGCAAAGTTTAATTATAATATTTTTCTTGTTAATCTATGAAATCTCTTAAGCCAAGCATGAAGGAGAATAAAAGATATATTTTATTGAATGGTAATTTCAGTAAAGAAGATGCTGAAAAAGCAATTTTAAGATATATAGGAATACTTGGTTATAGCAAAGCATCTCCTGTTTTTGTCTCAAAAAATATTCTTTCTGTGAACAGAAACGAGCTGGAAAAAGTCAAGGCAAGTTTTGCCCTTGTGAAGGAAATTGAAATAGCCCGTGTTAGCGGGACTTTGAAAGGGTTGAAGAAGAGGTAAATTATTGTGATTGGGTATATGTTAAAATGGAAATTTTACAATGGCTGGTTGGAATTATTGTTGGTATTGTAATTGTAGTTGTCACAATTTATTATCTTTTAAAAGATAAAAAGAAAGGTCATTAGACTTTTTGCATAGAAGTTATTTTTTGCACAAAAGATTTCAGCCGAAATCTTTTTAAACCTTGGCATCCTAGAAAAATTGGAGAGAGAAGAAGAGATTGTTTAGATTATACTAACTTCTCATTTAATATGTTAAAATGGACATGCCAAGTGAGATCCAGCATCAAGCAATGGGTTATGATAGAGCTGCAACTATGTTTTCCCCTGATGGACATCTGCTTCAGGTAGAATATGCAGAAAAAACAGTTCGTTTGGGAAGCTCAAGCATAGGAATTGTCTGCACAGATGGAATTGCAGTTGTAAGCGACAGAAGAATAAACGACCCTTTAATAGTTCCGGGCAGTGCAAATAAAGTTTTTGAAATTGATTCTCATATAGTTGGAAGCGCAGCAGGAATATTAAGTGATGCAAGAATTTTAATTGATAAAGTCAGAATTTTATCCCAGCAGCATAAAGTAACTTATGATTCTCCTATAGATGTTGAATCAGTAATAAGAGAAATAGCAAATACAAAACAAATGTTTACCCAGTATGGCGGAGCAAGACCATTTGGAGTTTCATTAATGGTTGGCGGGATAGATGAAAATAAACCGCAGTTATTTGCTTCTGATATAACTGGAAATTATTTTTCTTATACTGCAATGGCTATTGGAGAAAATGATGAAAAAATAAAAGAAATACTAAGAATAAAATATAACAAAAACCTAAATATAGAAGGAGGAATTAAATTAGCTTTGGGGATATTTAAGGAAATTCTGGGAAAGAATTTTGAATTGTCAAGATTTGATGTTGCATATGTTCCAACAAAAAGTTCAAAAGTTGTCAGACTTGATGAAAGTTCTTTGAAAAAATATACATAAAATGACTGATGTTATTGCCCGTATTAAAATAGGCGGAAAACACTTTGAAATCTTAGTTGATGTGGATAAAGCGCTAGCTCTAAAAAAAGGAGGGAATGTTTCTATTAATGAAGTTTTAGTCACAGATAAGATATTTACAGATGCAAAAAAGGGTGATCATGCATCCAGCAAGGACCTTGAAGAGGCATTTAAAACCCAAAGTTCAGAAGAGGTAGCCAAACAAATAATCAAGAGAGGAGATATAGAAATACCTATTGAGTATAAACATAAAGAATTAAGTGATAAAGCAAAACAAGTTGTTGATTTTTTTGTTAAAAATGCAGCTGATCCAAGAACAGGAAGACCATATACTCCTGAAAGAATTGAAAATGCTATAAGAGAGTCTGGAATAAATATAACAAATAAACCGATAGATTCTCAATTAAAAGAAATAACTGAAAAAATAGCTGTAATTCTTCCATTAAAAATTGAGACAAAAAAAGTAACATTAATCATACCTGCAAGATATTCTGGACAGGCTTATGGGATTATACAAAGCTACAAGGAAAGAGAAGAATGGATGAATAATGGTGACTTAAAGATAACCCTTAATATACCTGTTGGACTTCAGATGGATTTTTATGATAAATTGAACTCAATAACTCATGGTTCAGTAATCAGTGAGGAGGTAAAGGAATAGTTTAAAAAGCAATTTATTAAACTAATTAAAGATAAAAATAAAATGGAATCAGAAATTGGAAGGGAAATAGAGGAAGGTCATAGGGAAGTAGTAATTCCTGGAGAGGTAATCGTGTCAGGAAATGATTTTCTTCCAGGAGATGGAACTAAAAGAGAAGGCAATGACATAATTGCTTATCGCTACGGATTAGCAGATAAAAATGGAAAATTAATAAAAGTAATTCCTTTATCAGGAGTATTTATACCTAGAAGAGGAAATGTTATAATTGGAAGAGTAAGTGATATTACATTCAATGGATGGCTTACAGACATTGACTCTGCAATATCTGCATTTTTGCCATTATCTGAAGTCCCAAGATATATTGATAAAAATAATTTATCTGATTTTTTAGATATAGGTGATTTTTTTAATGCCAAGATATCAAATGTAAAATCAAAAGGCGTGGATTTAACACTTGAAGGAAAAGGTCTTGGAAAATTAGAAGGTGGGATTATTATTAAAATAAATCCTAATAAAGTTCCAAGAGTTATCGGCAAGGAAGGAAGCATGATTAAAATGATAAAAGATGAAACTAACTGCAAAATAACCGTCGGTCAGAATGGAATTGTATGGATAAGGGGAGATAATGTTGAGGATGAATTATTTTCAAAGAAAGCTATAAACTTTGTTACTGACAGAACATTTATATCCGGCCTTACAGATAAAGTCAAGGAATTTTTAGAAAGTGAAAAGGTCAATGGAGGAAAAAAGTAAAATGAATAAATATAGAGAAACATGTTTAATGATAGACTCAAAAATAGAAAAAGAGGCTTATTATATGAGACAGTTGGCTAATGTATTTAATGGTCAACACCCAATAGATGAATTTTCTATTCCTATGGGTGGGAATAATGTAACAATAGCCAGAGAAAATTATCTTGTAGATGAAATTGAAATTATTGGGGAAGTTGCTAAAAAACTTGGTTTAGAATTAAGAGTTAAGGCAGAAAGTACAAAGGGGATACCTATACAAGTAGAAGAACCTGAATTTCCTAATTTAGATGATCAAAGAGATTGGAAATATAGTTTAGTTATTTGCAGGAGTAATAGTTAAAATGGCATACACTAAGAGATTTGATGGAAGGAAATTTGATGAAACTAGGAAAATAGATGCTAAAGTTGGAGTTGTTCCTAATGCAGACGGAAGTGCAATGTTTTCATTTGGAGATACTGTTGCAATAGCTGCTGTTTATGGTCCAAAACAATTGCATCCTCAGCATATGCAAAATCCTGAAAAAGGAATATTAAGAGTTAACTATCAAATGATGAGTTTTTCAGTTAATGAAAGAATCCGTCCTGGTCCAAGTAAAAGAAGCACAGAAATATCAAAAATAAGCGAATGGGCTTTGGCTTCTTCAACACTTCTTAATGAATTTCCAAATACTGTTGTTGACGTTCATATTATGATTTCGCAGGCAGATGCTTCAACAAGATGTGCTGGAATAAATGCTGCATCACTTGCTTTAGCCCATGCAGGAGTTCCTATGAAAGACTTTGTATCAAGTGTTTCAATTGGAAAAATGGATAAACAGATAGTTGTTGATGTAACAAAAGAAGAAGAGGATTATGAAGAAGGAGAGGGGGCTACTGACATTGCAATGTCTTTTATGAACAGATCTGGAAAACTTGTCCATATACAGCTTGATGGAAAAATTTCCCACAAGGAATTAAAAGAAGCTGTTGAGCTTGGAAGAAAAACATGTAAAAAAATATATGAAATACAGAGAAAAGCTCTAAAAGAAGTCCAGGAAATGGAGAAAGAAAAATGATAGAAGAATCAAATTTAACAGCAAAGAGAATACATGAATACTTAGAGCATGGCAATAGATTTGACAAAAGAAATACTGAAGAATACAGGGAAATAGAAGTTAAATGTGGGATTTCAAAAAAATCAGAAGGAAGTGCCAAGGTAAAAATAGGTAAAACAGAAGTCTGGGTTGGAGTGAAAATGGAAGTAGCTGAACCTTATCCAGATTCTCCAGATAAAGGAAATTTAATGGTAACTGCAGAATTAACTCCTTTAAGTCATCCTAAATATGAATATGGTCCACCTAAATTTGATGCAATTGAACTTGGCCGTTTAGTTGACAGAGGAATCAGAGAATCAAAATATATTGATTTAAACAAGCTATGTATTGAAAAGGGAGAAAAAGTATGGCAGATATTTGTAGATGTTTATTCAATAAATGATGATGGCAATTTGCTTGATGCTGCATTCATTGCATCTGTTGCTGCATTAAAAGATGCAAAAATACCTTTTTACGATAAAAAAGAAGAAAAGATAGACTATAAAAAACCATCTAAAGAAAAACTTCCTTTAACAGAAAATGAGCCTTTTAACTTCAGCATTTATTTAATTGGGGACAAAATCATCCTAGACCCAATACAAGATGAAGAAAATGCAAGTGATGGGCGTTTGGTTTTGACAGTAATACCTACAAAACCTATAAGCATCTGCAGTATGCAAAAAAGCGGTGAATTTGAAATAAGTGAAGAGAAATTTTCAGAAATGCTTGACGTTGTGGAGAAAACTTATAAAACTCTTTTTCCAAAAATTCAAAAATTAGCAGAATCATCTGTTAAGAGTAGTAAACAATAATCTTTTAGAAAGATTAGACAAACCAGAACCTTAAATATGGTAATCTTTTAGAAAGATTAGACAAACCAGAACCTTGAAAAATAACAAACTTTTAAAAACCTAAAATATGAGGTATATTATAATGGCTGAAAAACAAACTTACACTAACTATGAAAAAGCCCGTATTCTTGGGGCAAGAGCTTTGCAAATTGCTATGGATGCTCCCCTATTAATAGATCTTTCTGAAGAACAATTAGATGACATAAGCTATAATCCTATTGAAATAGCCAAAATTGAATTTGACAGCGAGGTTTTACCTATTACTGTTAAAAAACCTATGCCTAAAAAGAAAAGCGTGGCTATTAAAAAAATTGTTCAAAAGGCTGAAGGAGATAAAAATATTGAAGAGCATGAAGAAAAAGAGGAAGAGGAAATTGTAAAAGAAGGGGAAATAATGGAGCTTGCCAATCCAGATGATGAAGAAGATCTTGGAGGAGAAGTAGGCGGAAGAGAGGGAAGCGAAGAGTTACAATAAGTTCTATAATTAATAAAATTTAAACAGATAATTAACAATATTTTTAAAGTGTAATTTATAAGCTATTTTTATGTATGACAGAATAAAAACTAATGTGTTCAGCAAATATTTGGCAATAGAAAGATTAATGCTGAATAAATTTGACATTACAAAGTCTCAGCTTGAAATATTATTATATTTAGGGCTTAGTACGTCTAATGGAGAAATTAGTGAAAGAAATATAAAAAGTCGGTTAAAATTACCTAAGTCAACAACAAGTGTTGGAATATCTGGTTTAGTTGAAAAAGGCTTAGCTACAAAAGTTGAAGAATCAGCTTCCAGGAATGTTTATGTTGCTCTTACAAATAAAGGTGAAGAAATGTATGGATCAATAAAAGAAATTATTGGTTAATTGTTTATTCTAAAGGCTTAAACCAAGGACCAATCATTATTTCCATATCACCCATTGATTCATAAGAAATGTAATTAAATCTTTTTTGTGTTGGAGTAAGTATAAGAAATCCTGTTTCAAATACATTGCCCATATTGATAGATGTCTCAAACCATAAATCTTTATTTTCAGAATCCTGGACAACTAAATTTTTCCCCTTTAATCTTTCCACAAGATTTTTTCTTTCAAATGTTGTTGGTGGTATTTTCACTTTTACATAAAAAGAAAAACGATCATAATAACTATATTCCATAAAAAAACATATGTAAGATGTTTTTAAGCTTATATGAATAATTTAATAAACCAAAAATGTTTACCATAATTATGAAAGTAATCTCATTGAAAGCAAAAGAGGTAAAAGATACTAGAAAAGAGCCGACTGTTGAAATAAAACTTGCAACTAATCTTGGAGAGTTTAGTGCAAGTGCTCCTAATGGAAAATCTCGCGGGGAATTTGAAGCTCAAGTCTGGAAAAAATCTTTGAAAGGAGATATTAAAGCTGTAAATGAGTATTTTATAGAAGACATTAACATTAATTCTTTTGATGATTTAGTTTTAATTGAAAATGCATTTAATGATAGGGTTGGAGGAAATACAATGATTGCTCTTGAGTATGTTTTTTTAAAGGCTCTTGCAAAGCAGAAAAACCTTGAGGTCTGGCAGTTAATAAATCCTAAGGCAGAAAAAATGCCACTTCCTATCGGGAATATAATTGGTGGAGGCAAACATTCTAAAAAAGGAAATTCAAGTATCCAAGAATTCCACATTATCCCAGACTCTTTAAATTTTGCAAGAAATGTTGAAATAATGAGAAGAGCTCATGAAAATGCAGGTGAAATTCTAAAAAATCTCAATAAAGATTTCAGGAAAGAGAAAAATGATGAAAATGCCTGGCAGACAAGTTTAGATGATGAAAGTATTATTGAAATTATGCAGGATTTAAGAGATAATATGAAAGATGAATTTGATTCAAAGATTCATATTGGCATTGATGTGGCTGCTTCTGAATTTTACAAAAATGGAAAGTATTCATACAAAAGAAAACAAATCAATAGGAATGAACAAATTGAGTATATGAAAAAACTCTCAAAGATTTTTTATTATATAGAAGACCCCTTAGAACAAAATGATTTTCAGGGATTTTCAGAAGTGAACAAAAATTCAAAAAGCATTATTACTGGAGATGATTTAACAGCAACTAATCCTGACAGATTGTTTAAAAGTATTAAAACTAGATCAATAAAAGGAATAATAGTAAAACCAAATCAAGTAGGGAGTTTGCTTAAAGTCAAGGAAGTAATTAGCATTTGCAAACAAAATAATATAAAAACTATTTTCTCCCATAGAAGCGGAGAAACTTCTGAAGACATAATTTCTGACTTAGCATTTGGATTTGAAGCTGATTTTGTTAAGTTTGGAACTTTAGGAAAAGGAAGAGATGAGAAATTAAACAGGCTGGTGGAAATAGAAGAAAGTTTATGATTATAAAAAACTTTATAAAATGGGTAAACATCTTTATTAGATAAGAGGTAGAATGAAAAAACACTTGTTATTAGCCATACCAATAATATTAGTTTTATCAATTGCATTTGCTGTTGCTCAGCAGGGGCTTGATGCAACTCCATGGGGAGATGATGAAGATCATGAAATCTGGCATTCAGGAGATGATATTAAAACGAATCTTGGTGGAAAAACTCTTTCAATACAGGATATAATTGATAGTGAGCTTGATAATTTATTTAATGATAGTTTACATGAAACAAAACATCATGCTGAAAACATAAAAGTCAGGTTATTTATTGACGGAGAGGAAAAGTTTTTTTCACTGCAGAAGATTCTTAATAATGATATCTGGTTGTATGCTGACAATTATGATGGTGAAATTCCAGGAGGCAATCAAACATCAAGTGATGAATTTTCATTTACAGTTAAAAAAGCTAGTGAAAGTATATGGGACAAGGTTTGCACTACAAGTGAAGGATATCTTCCTGATGAGGGCAATAGGCATGCTATATACACTAGGACAATTAATGCTGGTGATTTAACAGAAGGGACATACACCATTTCATGTGAATATGAAGATGAAGAAAGCCGGGAAATGGAAATTGAATTAAGTGATGAATGGGAATTAATTGCAGAGGGAGAGGAATCACACATTACATGGGTAGGTAGTTTTGGAAAAGAAAGGTCTCTTTTTGGAGGAAAGGATAATTTCCAATATTTTACAAAACTTGAAGATGAGGAATTAAAAATAAAAGTTGAGATAGATAACGATAAAAATGAATGTCCAATATACAAGGCAAGAAAAGGGTTTGGATTAAGGAGCGAGACAATTTATGCATTTGGAGAGGTTAAATGTACTTTGGAGAAAAATGATTAATAAAAAAATATTATTAGCATTCGTATTTTTATTTCTTGTATCTGGAGTACTTGCACAAAACCTGAATTTTGATGATTTAGAATGGGATATTGATAAGCCAGTCTGGCATGAAGCTTCAGAAATTAAAGTATATGTTGATGGAGAGTATTATTCACTCCAGGAAGTTTTTGATCATAGGTTGGTTAATTTTCCAATAAATGCTCCTAATTCAATATTATTACGCTTTGATTTAGAGTCAGGAGAAACTGCTGATGTCGATCCTTTTTGCTCAAGAGAAGATGGATGGAGATTTGGAAATGAAAAATATGTTAAATATAACAAAGAAGTTGGAACTAATCCATATATATTCAGTGGAGGCATCTATGATTTTTCATGCACAATTGGAGATGTTGGAGAGGTATTTACATACAGAGTTCAATTAAATGATAATTATACTACTTTTATAACAACTCAAAAATTAAATAATCCTGTTCAGAGAGCTGGAGGAATTTTGAATTTAATAAAAGGTAATACTGATAAAGAGCAGAATGTTTATGATTACCAGGTTGCTTTGATAGATAATGAACTGAATTTCAGGATTACAAGGCCAACTGCATGCAGAAACAGGATATTAACTAGTGTGACTATACCAACTAATTGTGGAAGGAATTTAGTCTGTGCTTATGCTTCAAGCATACCTGGATGTTCTGGATCAGGATTTTCAAAAACATCTGATGGCTTTGGAGAAATTGAGTATGAATTACTGCAAACAAATACAGGAGGAGGAACTTGTGGAGATGGAACTTGCTCTGGAGCTGAATGGGCATATAATAATTGCATACCAGACTGTGGAGGAACTGCAGAATCAATTGATGCTGGCAGCAGCTTATTTGAGCAAATCACAGAAGGAATATTATGCGACAGGGAAACAGTTAACCTTCCTTCAAGAGTATGTGAAAACAACCAATGCCCAATTTATGAAGTAAGAGGAAATATATTGGATAGATTTAAGAAAGAAGAAATTAAAGAGTGGGATGGGGTAAGTTGCTCTATAAAGGCTGCTTATTAGAATAAACCAAAGAATTTAAAAATACATTTTTCTCTTAAAATCTGTTGTTCTTTACAACATTTATAATATGGTCAAATCAAAAGAAAAGAAAGAAAATACTGAAGAAACTAAAGCAGAAGTTGCAACTAAAGTTAAAAAAAGTGTGAAGAAAGATCATGAAGAAAAAGAAAAAAATGATCTGAAGAAAAAGACTTCTGACAGAAGTGTTCTACTTAAAGAACTAAAAGAAAAAGCAAAAAAACTACAGGCAAAAATTGAAGGTGTTGATACTGAAGATATTAAAGAAGAACTTGATAAAAAAAGGCAGCTGTTAATTCCTTTAGAAGATTACGTTAAAACTGGAATTCACTTGGGGACAAGAGTTATAACTCCTGATATGAAAAGATTTGTTTATAGAAGAAGAGCAGACAGCATAGGAGTTTTAAATACAAGTTTAATTGATGAACACATAAAAAAAGCTATTGATTTCATTTCCAAATATTCTCCTGAAGAAATTGTTTTAATATGCAAAAGAGAATCAGGATGGCAGGCAGCAATTTTATTTGGAAAGGCAACTGGAATAAAAGTATTTACTAAAAAATATCCTGCCGGTATGATGACTAATACTCAGCTTGAAGTTTTTTATGAACCAGAGGTAGTTATTGTAACAGATCCTTGGGTTGATAGAAATTCACTAAATGATGCCATTAAAACCAACAAAAAAGTTTTGATGCTGGCAGATACAAACAATTTTATAAAAAAAGCAGATCATATTATTCCATGTAATAATAAAGGTGGGAAATCTCTTGGATTGATCTATTATCTGTTAGCCAGAGGTTATATGGAAAAAAGAAAAATGTCTGATGATAAGTTAGAAAGCATGAATTCTTTCATTGCCTATGACGGACAGGAAGATTAAACCTTAAAAAATAGCCATCCGTTTTTTGCTTTACCATAGCCTGTTTTTAATAGAACATATTTTCCTTTTAATTTACTCCCATTAAGATGAAAAACAATTTTATCTTTTTTCCACGAATCCTCTTTGTAAGTGCCTTTGTCCCAGATTTTAACACTTCCTTTTCCATAACCTTCTTTAATTTCTCCCTCAAAATTCCTATAGCT
>Ga0208958_1000906_pt1 | contig 32487 bp, 29 predicted proteins | sample RifOxyB1_FD_184032 | JGI IMG/M metagenome (GOLD analysis project Ga0208958, IMG submission 184032) | Soil microbial communities from Rifle, Colorado - Rifle Oxygen_injection B1 (SPAdes) | ecosystem: Environmental > Terrestrial > Deep subsurface > Rock core/Sediment | place: Rifle, Colorado...
TGATTACCGGAGAAGGTTTGCTGGATGAGGTGAAGGAGCGAGCGCACAAACTCGCGGCTGGGTCAGAAGCCGTCCTGTCCGCGCGCGAAAAAGAGGAGGTTGCAGAAAAGGTTGCCGTGGCTGCGGTAAAATATTCTCTCTTGCGCGTGGCGCTTGGCAAAGACATTATCTTTGATTTTGAAAAATCCTTGAGTTTGGAAGGCGATTCTGGCCCTTACCTTTTGTACACATACGCGAGATGCAAAAGCATCGTGAGAAAATCAAAAATCAAAAATCAAAAATTGAAGTTACAAATCAACCCCCAAAACTTATCAAAAGAGGAATTAGATATTTTGCGCACGGCGTATAAGTTTCCGGAAGTGGTGCGACAGGCGGCAGAAAAATACGCGCCTAATCTTCTTTGCAGTTTCACATTTGATCTCGCACAAAAGTACAACGCGTTTTACAACGCGCACCGCGTGCTTGAGGCAGATACCAAGGAGCAGAAGGAGTTTCGTCTCCTGCTTACAGCTTCCACCGCCCAGCTTCTGCAAAACTGCTTACATCTCTTGGGCATTCAGATCCTAGAGAAGATGTAGCGGAGAATTGAAAACCCGCCTTAAAAGTGATACGGTTGAGCATATGGAGGCCAATTTTCCGAAATTGGAAGAACAGATATTGGAACGCTGGCGGGAACTGAAAGCGTTTGCAAAATCGTTGGAGAGGCGATCCGCCAGCCGGCGGACGCCTCCTTTTGTGTTTTATGAAGGGCCGCCAACGGCCAACGGCTCTCCCGGAATTCATCATGTGCTTTCGCGCGTGTTCAAAGACGTGGTATGTCGCTATAAAACCATGCGCGGATTTTTTGTGCCGAGAAAAGCGGGGTGGGATACACACGGCCTTCCCGTTGAGCTGCAGGTTGAGAAAAAACTTGGCATAAAGTCCAAAAAAGAAATTGAGCGATACGGCATCGCGAAATTCAATAAGGCATGCAGGCAATCCGTGTGGGAATACAAAAAAGAGTGGGATTCCCTTACGGAACGCATCGGCTTTTGGCTGGACACCGAGCATCCCTACATCACTTATGAAAGAGAGTATATGGAGAGCTTGTGGTGGATTATAAAAGCATTTTGGCAGAAGGGCTTGCTGTATAAAGATTATAAAGTGGTGCCGTATTGCCCGAGGTGCGGCACGCCCGAGTCCTCTCACGAGATGGCGCAGGGATATAAAACCATAAAAGACCGCTCGGTCTATGTAAAATTCGAAATTCCAGAAAAGTCAAAAACTTTTCTGGTGGCATGGACTACGACACCCTGGACTCTGCCCGGCAACGTTGCGTTGGCAGTCGGGAAAGATATCCAGTATGTGTTTGCAAAACAAGGAGGGGAAACATACATTCTCGCAAAAAACCTTTTGGGAAAATTGGAAGGCGAATACAAAATCGTAAAAGAAGTTTCTGGAAAAGAGCTAGTCGGCATTGAATATAAGCCCGTGTTCGATGCCCTCAAGCGTCAGCCGGAGAAAAAGCACTACGTGGCACTTGGCGATTTTGTTTCCACGGAAGAGGGAACAGGCATTGTGCATACGGCAGTTATGTACGGGGAAGACGACTATCAGCTTGGAAAGAAGCTCGGTCTTCCCAAAAAACACACGGTTGACGAAGAAGGGAAATTCAACGAGCTCGTCCCACAGTGGAAGGGCGTGTTCGTGAAAGACGCGGAGCCTTTAATTATGGAAGATCTCAAAAAGCGGGGGCTTCTCTATAAAGAAGAGCTGTACGAGCACGAATATCCGTTTTGCTGGAGGTGCGACACACCCTTGCTCTACTACGCCAAAGATAGTTGGTTCTTGAACATGCAAAAGGTGAAAAAGCAGCTCATTGCAAACAACCGGAGCATCAATTGGATTCCGCGGCATATCAAGACGGGGAGAATGGGTGAGTGGCTGGCAGAAGTGAAGGACTGGGCGTTTTCCCGAGAGCGGTACTGGGGTACTCCTTTGCCCGTATGGCAATGCGATTCGTGCGGCCATCAGGAAGTGGTAGGTTCGCTTAAGGATATACAGAAGCAAACAGCTTCGTCCAATACGTATTACATACTCCGCCATGGCCATTCAGATCGACAAGTAACGAATCACAGTGCTTCTTGGCCGGAGAAGAAACCGGTTGCGCTTACTGAAAAAGGTAAAATACAAATCGCGCGTCTGGCGCGCAGCCTGAAAAAAAAGCATATCGACGCGATTATTGCTTCCGACCTCCTTCGCACAAAACAGACCGCAGAAATCATCGGAGAAGCACTTGGCATACGGCCTATATACGATAAGCGGCTCCGCGAGTTTGATACGGGGATTTACAACGGAAAGCCAGTGGAAGAAATGATAGTTGCGGTGTGGAGACAGGAGGGCGAAACGCCCTTGGAGCACTATATGAAGCGGTTTACGATAGCTCCTCCGAAAGGCGAGACATGGGTGGACGTGCAAAAGCGCCTGCACAGTTTGCTGACAGATATCGAGGAGAGAGAAAAAGGCAAGACCATTTTGCTCATAAGCCACGAGTTGCCGCTTACGTTGCTGGAAGGATTGATGGAGGGATATTCGCGCCAAGATCTGATACGTTTTCGCATGAAAAAGGCGATTGGGACCGGGGAGCTTCGCAGGATTTCGTACGCAAACTTCCCGCGTAATGAGGAAATGGAAATTGATTTGCACCGTCCGCACATTGATGAAGTTACGTTTTCTTGCGCGCAGTGCAAGAAGGGCACCATGCGCCGCGTAAAAGATGTGGTGGACGTATGGTTTGATTCAGGGTCAATGCCTTACGCGCAAGGGCACTGGAAGGGGGGAGCGCCTTCGGCGTTATATCCTGCCGACTATATTGCCGAAGGAATCGATCAGACGCGGGGATGGTTTTATACATTGCTTGCTATAGCCACTCTTTTGGGGTTGAAAGCACCCTATAAAAACGTGATTTCGCTTGGCCTCATTTTAGACGAAAAGGGAGAAAAGATGTCCAAATCTAAGGGAAATATTGTGAATCCGTGGGAAATGGTTGGGAAATATGGCGTGGATGCCTTGCGCTGGTATTTTTACACGTTCAGCCACCCCTGGGATGCAAAGGCCTTTGCAGAACACGACCTCCAACAGGTTATGCGCAAATTCCTGCTCACGTTGTGGAATTCGTTTGTCTTTTATCAAACGTACGCGGGAAAACCCAAAATTCAATCCGTCACCCGCCAGCTGACGGGACGGACAAAGTCCAAACATATTTTGGATAGATGGATTATTTCTCGGCTCCACAGCACAAGTAAAGAAATGGTGAGGCGCATGGACGCGTACGACATTACCGGAGCTGCTCGCCAGCTTGAGCAATTTGTCATAGACGATCTCTCCCTGTGGTACATTCGCCGTTCGCGAACGCGCTTTCAGTCCGCCACCTGGCGGACCCAAAACAAGAAAGAACTGCAGGAGGCGAGCGGAGTATTGGGGTACGTGCTGTTGGAGGTAAGCAAGCTTGCGGCGCCTTTCGTCCCGTTTTTGAGCGAGTTTATATTCGGCGAGCTTGCTGGTCAGAAGAGAAGCGTGCATTGGGAGGATTGGCCTAGGGCAGACGGAAAAAGGATTGACGCAGGGCTTGAAAAAGAAATGACGCAGGCTCGCGAGCTGGCAGCAAAGGGTTTGGCAGAGCGCGCGAAAGCCGGTATCAAAGTGCGACAGCCGCTCCAAAAGTTAAAAGTGAAAAGTGAAAAGTTTAAAGTGAAGGAAGAGTTAATTGGGCTGATTAAAGACGAGTTGAATGTGAAAGAAGTAGTGTTCGATAAAAACCTAAAGACGGAGGTGGAACTTGATACAGTCGTTACGCCAGAATTGCGAAAGGAAGGATTGCTGCGAGAGATGGTGCGCACTATTCAGGATATGAGAAAGAAAGCGGGGTATAAGCCAAGAGACAAAGCGCGTTTGTGCTATGAGGGAGACAAGGAGCTCACTGAGATTTTTAGGGACAACCAAAAAACAATTATGTCTGCCACAGGCCTCAAAGAATTGACAGAAGGCCCTGTCCGCGCAGACAGGAGGGGAAAGCAGAAGTTTGACGCAGAGCAGGAATTTTCTCTGGGAGGCAGAACCCTCCGGCTGGGCATTGAAAAAGCATAATGGCGTTGCATTATCGGACACAAGGGATTATTCTGCGGAAGCGGGATATGGGCGAGGCAGACCGCGTGTTTGTTGTATTCACGAAGGACTTTGGCAAATTGACGCTGCGCGCGGTTTCGGAGCGCAAAATTACTTCCAAGCTCCGGGGAGGGCTGGAGCTTTTTAATCTGTCTGAACTTGAGTTCATCCAGGGCAAAACCCATAAGACCATTACCGATGCCGCTCTTGTGAATTCGTATCCTTGCATGAGAAAAAGCTTGGAGCGCGTGCGCGCAATGGCTCGCTTTGCAGAAGTGGCAGACGAGCTTCTTAGGGGGCAGGAGCGCGACGACAAGATTTGGAATCTGTTCACAGAAACTCTCTTTATTCTCGACAAACCCGCCCTGAGGGAGCGTGAGATAGACGTGCTTGCCTATTATTTTCTTTGGAAACTTCTTTCCCTTGCCGGCTATTCACCCTTGCTGAAGCATGTTGCGGTCAAAGATGAGAACATCGCGAGATTCATCAGCGTTCTTTTGCAAAGCAGCGGCGAGACCTTGGAGAGCATGCGGCTTGAAGGGATAAATGAAGCCCGTTTGCGCGAGATATCGCAGGAGCATCTTTTGAAGGTTCTGCAAAACTGATACAATATTTATTATGCGTTTGAAAATTGTGTATGGCGTATTGTTTGTAGCTGCGGCTCTTTCGGTCGCGGGATTTTGGGTTTGGCAGAAAAACATTTTTTCCACCGGAGACGTACGGCTTGAGATTTTGGCGCCGGATGCAATTACCGTGGGAGAAGAAGTGACATATGTGGTGCGCTGGAGGAATGTGGGCGATACGCAATTGGTGGACGCCTCGCTCACTTTTGATTACCCGGAAGGCGCGATTCCATCGGAAGGTAGCGATGCGCGGGTTATCAGAGCAATAGACACTATCAACCCCGGGCAGGAGGACTCTGCGCGGTTTTCTGCCCGCCTTTTTGGCAAAGAAAACGAAATAAAAGAAGCACGGGCTTCTTTAACATACACCCCGCGCAACTTGTCGGCTTCTTTTCGGTCCGAAACTTCAGCCTCCTCCAAGATTTCGTTCGTGCCCCTCAACTTTGATGTGAATGTTCCTTCGCGCATGGAGGCAGACCAGCAGTTTGAAATTGAGCTGAACTACTTTTCAAACTCCGAATATCCGCTTTCTGATTTGCGCATTCAGATGCAGTATCCCGACGGGTTCTCTTTTCGCAGCGCTTCTCCCGTTCCTCTGGGGGATAACGAATGGGATATTGGCGTGCTCAATCGCACCGAAGGCGGCCGCATTACCGTGCGGGGCGCATTGGAAGGAGGTGTGCAGGAGGTAAAGATATTCCGCGCAGTCATCGGAAGCTGGAAAGACGGCCGCTTCACGGTGATGCGCGAGGTGCAAAAGGGCGTGCAAATCGCGCGGCCTCAGCTGCTTATTGCTCAGCAGGTAAATTCGTCCGCGAACTATGTGGCGTCCGCGGGAGATGTGCTGCACTACGAGATTTCCTTCCGCAATCCGACCGACCGGATTTTAGAGAACCTGTCTCTCCTTGTGACGCTTGACGGCCGCGCGTTTGATTTAGACAGCTTGAAGGCAAACAGCGGGAGGTTCCAGAGGGGGAGCAATTCTCTTGTGTGGGAGCCGAGAGACAATACGCGGCTGCGCTTCTTGGGAAGAGGGGAGGAGGGCAGGGTGGAATTTTGGGTAAACGTGAAAGACGACATTGAGACGTTCAGTCCGCAGGACCAGGGGCTGACCCTGCAAAACCGCGTGCTGCTTTCAGAAGCAAGCATGGATTTTGAGGTGAAACTGCGCGCGGATCTTCGCATTGAGCAGCGGGGGTTTTTCTCAGACGAGGTGTTTGGCAACACGGGACCGCACCCGCCCACGGTTGGCCAGCGCACCACGTATACCGTTATCTGGCGGGCGACCAACAAGTTAAACGACGTGCGCTCAGCCAGAGTAAAGGCGGCGCTGCCTCAAGGTGCGGAATTGACCGGCAATATTTTTCCCGCGAACAGCAATCTTACTTTTGACTCTGCCTCGCGCGAATTGGTGTGGGAGATCGGAGATTTGGCAGCCGGTACAGGAGTGTTTCCGGAACTACAGCCCCCCTCGGTGGCATTTCAGATCGCGTTTACCCCAACACCAGCTCAGCGGGGGAGGATAGCAGAGCTTGTAGGGCAGGCCCGCATTACGGGAGAGGATTTGTTTGTGGATCAAGTCGTCTCCTCTACTGACGATCCTATAGACACTCGGCTTCCAGACGATTCCTCGGTTTCAGGAGGAATGGGTATTGTGCAGTAAGTGGATGTGAATAAGTGTTTGATTGACAGGGTGGTTTACGCGTGATACAAGAAATGCAGGTCATTCACAATTGGACAAATTATCAAGAGTAAGGGTAGAGAACTGGCTCTGATACCCTTTACCAACCTGTCTTGAGCATAGTCGAAAGATAAGGTGGTCCTTCCAGCTTCCTCTCATTGAGGAGGAGATAATTGTTTCCATAGGTGAATGGACAAAAAACTCTTTTCTCATCTGAGTAAGGAGTTTTTTGTTGGTAATAAAATACAATTATATGTTTGAACCAAAACTCTATACCGTAGAAAGCGTTACATCGGGGCATCCGGATAAAATGTGCGATCAAATATCAGATGCCATTTTGGACGCCTGCCTTACCCAAGACCCCCAGAGTCGTGTGGCGGTTGAGACGTTCGGGAGCCACGGACTGCTCGTAATAGGCGGAGAAGTTACTACGCGCGCTGAGGTTGATTACGAGGCGATTGCCCGGTCTGTGTATGATGAAATCGGGTATCAAGATGAGCTGAAAGTTGTCGTGAATATCAGCCGGCAGTCGCCGGATATTGCGCAGGGCGTGGACAGCGGAGGGGCTGGAGATCAAGGCATTATGTATGGATACGCCACTCAGGAGACCAGAGAGTTTTTGCCTCGGGGCGTCGTGCTGGTGCATGCATTGACAAAAGGGCTGGAGCGGCTGAGGAGAGAGGGAAAAATTCCATGGCTGAGGCCCGACGGCAAGGCGCAGGTTACTTTGCGCGAGGGGCGCGTCCGTAGCGTGCTGGTGAGTTGCCAGCACGCGGATGGAGTTCCTCAAGCGGAGATTCGGCAGGTCATTATTGATTTTCTGATCGCGCCTCTCTTGGGAGATCTTGAGGGCGTGGAGATCCTCGTAAATCCCACGGGGAATTTCGTGCGGGGCGGGTTTGAGGCAGACACGGGCCTTACGGGCAGGAAAATTATGGTGGATACCTACGGCGGCCTCATCCCGCACGGAGGCGGCTGTTTTTCAGGCAAAGACGCCACCAAAGTAGATCGTTCCGCCGCCTATATGGCGCGCTTTGCCGCAAAGAATATCGTGGCAAACGGATTAACAGAACAGTGCCTTGTTTCCGTGGCGTACGCCATCGGCCGCGCAGAACCCCTTATGGTTCAGGCGCTTGACGAAAGAGGAGAAGAAATCTCAGAAGATATTGTGCGGAAGTTTGACTTTCGGCCCTCTGCAATCATAGAACGGCTTGAATTGCGCCGGCCGCTCTACCTCTCTACGGCCTCTTATGGACATTTCGGAAAATCCAATCTTCCCTGGGAAAAAGTTGAAGCTTGGTGAAAAATGTGGTTAGAATAGCAGAATGGACGAGAAGATGAAGAAAATTGTTTCCCTGGCAAAGCGTCGTGGGTTTGTGTTTCCTTCTTCTGAAATTTATGGTGGAGTGGAGGCGCTGTGGGATTTTGGGCCCTTGGGCACGGCGATGAAAGAAAATATCAAGCGCGCGTGGATGCGCAGGTTCGTGCAGAGAATGGATAACGTGGTGGCGCTGGAGAGCGCAATTTTAATGCATCCTTCTACGTGGAAGGCATCCGGGCACGTGGAGAATTTCACTGACCCCTTAATAGAATGCAAGTCGTGTCACGGCCGCTTTCGCGCCGACTACATGATGGACGGCCGCTTTGTGGGGCAGGGTGAGGCGAAAGAACCAAACCAGTGCCCCACTTGCGGCGATCGGGACTTCACGCAAGCTAAGCAGTTTAACTTAATGTTCAAGACCTTTCTGGGCCCGGTGGAAGATGTGGTGCACGTTACTTATTTGCGCCCAGAAACCGCGCAGGGAATGTTTGTGGATTTCAAACTCGTGCAGGAAAGCATGCGCCAGAAAGTGCCTTTTGGCATCGCGCAGATAGGAAAGTCGTTCCGCAACGAAATTACCACCGGCAACTTTTTCTTCCGGTCTCGCGAATTTGAGATCGCGGAACTGGAATTTTTCTGCAAACCCGGGGAAGACGAAAAGTGGTTTGATTTCTGGCTTGCAGAATGGGAGAAATTTTTCCTTGCCCTCGGACTCAAAAAGAAGAATCTGCGCCGCTATGAGCACCCCAAAGAGTCGCTGGCGCACTATTCCAAACGCACCGTGGACATTGAGTATAAGTTTCCGTTTGGCTGGGGAGAGCTGGCGGGCGTTGCGAACCGCACCGATTTTGATTTGAAACAGCACGGGAAGGCCTCTGGCACAGACCTTTCCTACCTGCCTCCTGCCCGCGCAGGCGGGGCGCAGGCAGGTCGCGACGAGGAAGCGGGCAAAAAATACATTCCGTATGTTATTGAACCTACCTTGGGAATTGAGCGTTTACTGCTTGCGCTCCTGATAGATGCATATGAAGAGGTGAAGGGAGGCCGCACTACCACAACCGAAGCAACGAAAGAAGAAGAAGTTGTACTTCGCCTAGGCAAATGCATAGCTCCCGTACAGGTTGCCGTGTTTCCGCTCGTGAAAAATAAATCAGATCTTGTGAAAAAAGCAAAAGAGGTATACAAATTGCTGCAAAAAGATTTCGCTTGCCAATACGATGAAGTTGGGGCCATCGGCCGGCGCTACCGCCGCCAAGACGAAATCGGCACGCCTTTCTGCGTGACTATTGATTTTGACACTCTCAAAGATGATACCGTCACCTTGCGCGACCGCGACACCATGAAGCAGGATCGCGTGAAAATCGCAGATCTCGCCCAACAGCTTAAAAACCGTTTTGAAGAAGACTAATGCAAAAAACTATGGTTAGTGTCTGGAGAATATTATTAGTTTTACATCTCATGTTGAGTTTTGTGCCCCTTATAGGAGTTACCTTTGTGATGCCTACGTTACATAATTGCCCAGCACTGCTTTTCTGTTCTGAAGGGCCAACGCTTTTGGGGAAGATAATAGCAGATTCGCTGATCCTTGCAGTAGCAATTGGACACTATTTTCTGTTTAGACTACGAACAAAACAGAATCTTTGAGAAGAGCAGCAGAGGGCTTTTATTTTTCGTAAAAAAGTGGTATAGTTTTGGTATATGGCGCAGAAAAAAGAATTTAAGGTAATTATTGAGCAGGACGAAGACGGGTATTTTGTTGCCTCGGTTCCTGCTTTGCCGGGGTGCCATACGCAGGCAAAAAACCTTCCCGAACTTCGCAAGCGCGTGCGCGAGGCAATTTCGCTTTGCTTGGAGGTGGCAAAAACCGACGCTCAATACCGCAAACAAATAAAAGACTTTTCCTACGAACCCTCTTTTGTGGGGCTTGAAAGCGTGCAACTTACATGAGCGATCGTCTTCCTTCTTTGAGGGCTCGGGATTTAGAGAAGGTCCTCAAAAGGATGGGATTCTTCTCCGTGCGGCAAAAAGGCTCGCACGTGTTTTTTAAACACCCGGACGGGAGAACGACGCTTGTGTCGCGACACGGCGATGAGGAAATCGGGAGAGGCTTGCTCCGCCAAATTCTTCGCGAAATTAATGTAAGCTCAGAAGAATTTTCGAAATATCTCTAAAATGCTTAAAAAGACGACGCTGAAAAACGGATTGCGCATTGTCACCATCCCCCAACGGAGCACCAGAACGGTGACCGTTTTGGTATTGGTAGGAGCCGGCTCAAAATACGAAACCAAAGACAAAAGCGGCATTTCACATTTTTTGGAGCACATGTTTTTCAAGGGCACGAAAAAGCGCCCCACTCCCTTGGCGGTGGCAGAAGCGTTGGATCAGGTGGGCGGTCAGTACAACGCTTTTACCGGAGAGGACTACACTGGATACTACGCCAAAGTGGATAGCAGTCATTTTGATTTGGCGCTGGACTGGGTGGCAGACATTTTTCTGCGTTCAGTGCTTCCGCAAAAAGAAATTGAAAAAGAGAAAGGGGTGGTCACAGAAGAACTTCACATGCATCGGGATAATCCCGCGCTCCACATTGGGGATCTGTGGAGCAAACTGCTGTACGGAGATCAACCCGTCGGCTGGAACATCGCGGGAAATGAGGAAAGCGTTCGTTCGCTTTCCCGAAACGATTTGCAAGAATACATGAGGCGGCAGTACGTCGCCTCAAATACGGTGGTGTGCGTTGCGGGAAACATCAGGCAAAAACAGGCGACAGAAAAAATGCGCGCCGCGTTCGCCAGCATAAGTGCGCATAGGCCCGCGTTAAAAGCCCCGGTGAGAGAAGCGCAGCGACAGCCGCGACTGCTGCTGGAGTGGCGAAAAACAAACCAGACGAATATTGCGCTTGGAGTGCGCGGGTATGGGCTTGAGGACCACAGGCGATTTGCCCAGTACCTTATTGCCGTGGTGCTCGGAGGAATGATGAGTTCCCGATTGTTCGTGGAGGTGCGGGAAAAATTGGGTTTGGCGTATGACATTTCCACGCAAAGCGAGAACGATCCGGATACCGGATTTCTCCTCACCACAGCTGGGGTGAAAAATGATTCTGCCTCAAAAGCGGTTCAGGTTATTCTTAAGGAATACAAAAAGCTTAAAACCAAACTCATATCAGGTGCAGAGCTCACCAAGGCAAAAGAGTACGAAAAAGGGAAATTGGCGCTTCAGCTTGAGTTGTCCAACGCCAAGGCGAGCTTTTACGCCACGCAGGAACTCTTGCGCGGAGAAATGTTAACGCCGGAACGCTTGTATGATAAGATAAATCAAGTAACGCCAGGGGATATTAAGGCCGTAGCACGCGATTTATTCGCGCCAGAGAAGCTTAATTTGGCGGTGCTCGGGCCGTACCGAAAAGAATCCGCGTTTCTTCCCTTGCTGAAGATATAGCTATGAACGGAACTCATCAACTTCTGGATATTTCTTGGAGCACCATTGTGAAACTGGCGCTCGCCGGGTTTTTGGTGTACGTAGTTTTTCTCATTCGGGACATTTTGGTATGGGTCATGTTTGGTTTGATCATCTCAGTGCTCTTTGAGCCCATTATTGCCTCTCTGCATAAGAGGCACGTCCCTCGGGTTGTGGCGGCAGCTTTCGTGTATTTGTTCGTGTTTGGTCTAATCGCCTACGTGGTGTTCGCCACCACCCCCATATTCGTTTACGAACTCCAGCAATTTTCCAATCGGCTTCCGCAATATTTTGAAGAGCGGATTTCTCCCTCTCTTCAAGGGCTCGGGGTTGCAACCTTTCGGGACTTCCAGAGTTTTGTGGACTCGTTTGCTTTGAACGCCGCCCAAAACACCGCAAACATTTTCAAGGCGCTTTTCGCGATTTTCGGAGGGCTCTTTTCCACGATTTTTGTAATTTCGGTTGCGCTGTTCCTTTCTCTTGAAGAACGCCCCATTGAGCGGGTTATTAGCGTGCTGTTCCCGGCAAAGTATGAAGCACTGGCTCTCAATATCTGGGCGCGCTCCCAGCGGAAGGTTTCGGGCTGGTTCCTGGCAATGGTGATAAGTTCCCTGTTTGTGTTTCTCGCAACATACGTTACGCTTTTATTGTTTGGCGTTGAGTTTTCCCGTCTTTCTTTGAGCGCGGTGGCCGGGCTCCTTAATTTTATTCCCATTGTGGGGCCAATTATAGCTGGCGTCCTCGTTGCGCTGCTGATCGCTTTAGAATCGCCCTTGCAGGCCCTCTTTGTGCTTCTTGCCCTCACGCTCATTCAACAGATAGACGGCAATGTGCTTACGCCCTTGCTCTCTCGGCGCTTCATTGGCCTTCCGCCGGTGCTCGTACTCATTTCTCTCTCAATTGGTGCTCAATTCTGGGGAATTATGGGAGCTCTTTTGGCAATTCCCTTGGCCGGCGTACTTTTTGAGTTCCTGCGCGATTTTCTCAAAAGACGCAAAGAAGAAAGAACCACTGTTCTCTAATGGGAACGCTGTATATTGTTGCCACTCCCATAGGCAATCTGGAGGATATTACGCTTCGTGCTTTACGCGCGCTCAAAGAAGCAGACGCTATTTTGTGCGAAGACACGAGAGTTACTACAAAACTGCTCTCGCATTTTGGCATTGCAAAACCCTTGATAAGCTACCACCAGCACAGCCGCCTGCAGAAAACAGAGCAAATTCTCCAGTTGTTGCGCGAAGGAAAAAACCTCGCCTTGGTGTCGGACGCTGGCACGCCCGGCATTTCAGATCCGGGCAGTGTGTTAATCAATCTCGCACTCCAGCAATCCAACCCCCCAACAGTAATTCCCGTCCCCGGCGCCTCCGCACTCACCGCGCTCGCGAGTGTTGTTGGTTTTCCAATGGACAGGTTTCTTTTTCTCGGTTTTCCTCCCGCAAAAAAGGGCCGCAAAACGTTTTTTGAAAAAGTCGCGGCTTCAGAATACCCCGTCGTATTGTATGAATCGCCCTACCGCATCATCAGAACCCTCCAAGAGTTTCAAGAGATACTGCAAAAATCAGCGGCCGCTGAAAATTATAGTATCGTGGTGGGAAGGGAGCTCACCAAAAAATTTGAAACCATATACCGCGGCACTGCCGCAGAAGTCCTCGCAAAGCTCCAAAACACCCCCGTCAAAGGCGAGTTTGTCATTATTGTTTCCCCTTTGATATAGTGAGGATATGACGCAGCAGCAGGCGCTGGATATTTTAAAAATGGGGCATTCGGTGTACCTCACCGGAGAAGCGGGCTCAGGCAAAACGCACGTGCTCAGCCAGTATGTTGCCTGGCTGCGCGAGCACGACTTGGAGCCCGCTATTACGGCATCCACCGGCATTGCGGCAACGCATCTTGAGGGGAGCACCATTCATTCGTGGTCTGGCATCGGGGTGCGGGAGGATATCACGGCTTTTGACTTGGAGCGCATGGAGCAGAAGCGGTCTTTGTGGAGCAGATTTCAGGATACTCACGTTCTTATCATAGACGAAATCTCCATGCTTTCTGCGGAATTCTTTGCCATGTGCGACCGGGTCTTGCGCCATATGCGGAGAACCGAGGCGCCGTTCGGGGGCATGCAGGTGGTGTGCTCAGGCGACTTTTTCCAGCTGCCCCCGGTCACCAAAAATGGGCTGGATTTCCAATACGTGTTTGAATCCTCCTCGTGGGGCGAGCTCAATCCTTTGGTGTGCTATTTGGAAGAACAGCACCGGCATGGCGAAGGAACATTTCTTGAGGTGCTGTCTGCCATCAGGCAACAGGAGGTTACGCAGGAAATGCAAGAGGTGCTTCTGGCAAGAAAGGATGCGGAGCTTGGGGAAGCGAGCCCCATAACGCGCCTATACACGCATAATAGGGATGTGGACGCCATTAACGAGGAGCGTCTTTCGCATCTTCCAGGTGCGCCAGAAGCGTTTGCCATGCAGAAGGCAGGCAGAAAAGAATACGTGGAAGCGCTCGCGCGCGGATGCCTCGCGCCAGAAACCCTCCGCCTCAAAAAAGGGGCAGAGGTGATGTTCGTAAAAAACGACCCTGGGCACCAATACTTCAACGGCACGCGGGGGCACGTGGTCGGGTTCAGAGACAAGGCGCCTCTTGTGAAAACGCGAGATGGCAGAATAGTGCAGGCCTTTCCCGTAAGCTGGAAGCGGGAGGATGAGAGCGGCAAAATTTTAGCTGAAATCAGGCAGATGCCTTTGCGCTTAGCGTGGGCGATTACCGTACACAAAAGCCAGGGTATGACACTGGACGAAGCTGAGATGAACCTTTCCCAATGCTTTGTGCCAGGGCAGGGGTATGTGGCGCTTTCCCGCGTGCGCTCTTTGGACGGGCTGTTTTTGCGCGGGCTCAACCATATGGCTCTTCAGGTGGACGAGAGAGTGGTTGAGGGTGACGAAGCGTTCCAAAAGCGCTCGCGCAAAGCCCAGGAGCGACTGGCGCAATTGCCTCGAAACAAAATAGACGGCTTGCACGCGAGTTTTATCCGGGCACGCGGCGGCTCTTTGGAACCCGTGCAAAAAGGGGCAAAGCCAGGCAAAAAAGTAAAAGTGAGCACGCTGGAGCAGACGCGCGCACTTCTTGATAAAGGATTGCCCCTGGAAAAGGTTGCCAAAGAGCGAGGCCTCGCGATAACAACCATTTTGTCTCACGCGGAAAAACTGCTGCAAAGCGGCGCACGATTCAATTTTCAGTATCTGGCGCCCGAGGAAGGCCTCTTGTCTGACGTGCAGGAAGCAGTGCGAAAGCACGGGTTTGAAAAGCTCACGCCCGTAATGCGGTATTTGGAAGGGCAGGGGCACGAGCTTTCGTTTGACGACCTCCGCAAAGCCCGGCTGTATCTGTGGTCAAAAAAGTAGCCACCTCCCGCACCAAAATCGTGGAGATAAAATAAACGCACGGCCTTCGGGTACGGCGCCTTTTCTTCTGCACCCCCAAAACTTGAATACGCCACTCGACTGGCGTATAAGTGAGTTGCCGCTGAAAGGTGAGTGGCTGAATTTGGCAGCAGGCGACGGGCGGTACACCCAGGAGCTTCTAGATAAAGTTGATTCGCTGACGGCAGTGGACATAGACGGCGTTGCGCTGAAGAAGCTCAAGGCACATGTTTCTGGAAGGGATACGGTTTTGAAAACACAAATTGCGGATATTACAAAAAAGCTTCCATTCCAGGATCATTCTTTCGACGGCGTTCTCTGTACTGGGAGTCTCCACTTGTTTTCGAAAAGCGTTTTGAGGAAGATTTTTCCTGAAATACACAGAGTGCTAAAGCAATCAGGGAAATTCGTGATAGATTTTGCTGTAGATATTAAGAGGCAGTACCAAAACCCGACAGCAGGAGCAAAGAAAATTAAACCCAATTATACCTTGCGTTCTGCAAAAGCGCTTTTGGAGACGCTTCTCAAAGATTACAATATTCAAATGTACACATCAGAATTCGCTGATGACGTAAGCAACATTGAAGAATTCGGCTTTATTACGAAAGGTAAGTTTATTCTAGTGGTAGGAGAAAAGAGATGACCCGGGCGATTTTGGTGGTTATTGCGGTTGGGATTGACGGATGGGGGGAGGGTTGTGTAGAGTAAAAGTAATATGAGAATTGAGGCAGAGTATAGCGGATCAAAAGTGAGTTTCTCCAGGTGGGGGAGGAGTTTTCGGTGTTGCAGGGGGGTTGCGGGAAGCAGGCCTGCCTGCGCAGGCGGGCAGAATATCCTGCACAGAAATTCTATGGACAACGCCATGCCATTACGGGCAGGTTAGTTGTGCTTTTTGTTTTGAGAACTACCTGCCCTGAGCTGCACGAAGGGCAGTTTTATTTACGCTTAATATATGATAATCTCAAGAAAACTATGAATAGTATTTCGGCGCTTACCTACGACGTAAAAGAAGACGGCTGGGAGACATCCACGGGTTTTATTAAGCGGGAAGTCACGATGCCTGCGCTGGATGAAAAAGCAAATCCCAAAGATGTCTTAGCCGTGCTCTTGGAAATTCAGTATGCGGGTGTGTGCGGCACGGATCGAGGCATTTGGAACAGGCAGGTGTTCAAAGAACTCATTCACCAGACGCTTGAGCGAGAAAACAAGAGCACGCGCATTTTAGGCCATGAGTTTGTGGGAAGAGTAGTGGAGGCAGGGTCGCAGGTGGAAAATCTCTACGGCATTCGCGTGGGCGACAATGTTTCCGGTGACTCGCACGTGACCTGTGGCAGATGTTTCCAGTGCCGCGTGGGAGAAGAGGAGGTATGCCAGGATCAGGCGATTTTGGGAATTAGCACGGACGGCATCTTTTCCAAATACGCCAAGATTTCGGCAAAAAACCTCTGGCAGGTGGATTTTTCTCGTATTCGGCCAGAAATTTGCGCTATGCTTGATCCTTTCGGAAACGCGGTGCACTCCTGTTCTAAAGTGGAGCTGCGAGGCAAGCGGGTTGCTGTGCTTGGATGTGGACCCATCGGCATGTTCACGGTATTACTGGCAAGGGCGTTTGGAGCCGTGAAAATTGTAGCAGTGGATATTCTGGAGGCAAATCTCAACACTGCAAAAGAATTGGGCGCTCACGAGGTCGTGTTGCTGAGGAAAAGAGATGACATAGAGGCAGATCCTGGGCTTCTGCAGAGAATTCGCGAACTCACGTATGACAAAGGCGTGGATGTAACCTTTGAGATGGCAGGACCGAACGCTTCCGTGAACAACGCGCTTGCCATTACACGAGGCGGAGGGGAGGTGGTGCTTTTTGGACTCAAAGACGGAGATTTTGTCATTCCAGAGTTCAAGGACGCCATCGTGAAAGGTCTTACCCTGTACGGGGTTATCGGCAGGCAGATTTTCCAGACATGGCAGACCAGCCAGCGCATGCTGTCTGATAAAACAAACGGAATTCAAGAAAAAGTTTGGAAGCACATTCTCAAAGAGGGCAGAGACACCATTATTCCGCTTGATTCCTATTCCAAAGAACTCTTTGAACAAAAAATGGCCGAACACGCAAAAATTCTTATTAAGTTTTGATTATGTATACATCATTCAAACCAATTGTAGAGCAAGAGCTTAAAACCATTGAGGAGGCAGGCTTGCACAAAGAAGAGCGGGTGATTTCCTCGCGGCAGGGGAGAACGGTGCGCGTGGGCGAAAAAGAACTTCTGAATTTCTGTGCGAACAACTACCTTGGCATGGCAGGAAGCGACGAGATGGTGCAGGCGGCAAAAGAAGCGCTGGACAAATACGGATACGGCTTGTCCTCCGTTAGGTTTATCTGCGGCACGCAGAACGTGCATAAAGAGTTGGAGAAGAAAACCGCGGAGTTCGTGGGTATGGAGGATGCTATTTTGTACACCTCCTGCATGATGGCGAATATGGGATTTTTTGCCGCGTTTCTCGGAGAAGGAGACGTGATTATTTCAGACGCCCTGAATCATGCGAGCTTAATTGACGGCATTCGCCTGTGCAAGGCAGAGAGAGCGATTTTCCGACACATGGATATGGGCGACTTGGAGGCAAAGCTCAAAGAGCAGCAGCAAAAGCGCATGCGGTGCATTGTAACAGACGGAGTGTTCAGCATGGACGGAGACGTTGCGTCCTTGAAAGGAATATGCGACTTGGCAGAAAAATACGACGCCTTGGTGGTGGTGGACGATTCCCATGCCACGGGATTTATGGGCGAGCGCGGAAGGGGCACTCATGAACACTGTGGAGTGCTCGGTCGGGTGGACGTGATTACCTCAACTTACGGGAAAGCGCTGGGAGGGGCAACCGGAGGATTTGTGGCAGGGCCAAAGGAGTTGATTGCGCTGTTGCGTGAGCGTTCCCGCACCTATCTTTTCTCAAACTCCCTGCCTCCTGCGGTAGCCGGCGCCTCTTTGTTTGCGATTCAGTATATTGAAAACCATCCTGAATTGCGTGAGAAATTGTGGGAGAATACAAAGTATTTCCGTGAGCAAATGCAAAAAGCAGGGTTTACCGTGCCAGAATCGGTGCATCCCATTGTGCCGGTGATGTTGGGCGATGCGAAAAAGGCAAAAGATATGGCAACTGCTATGCTGGCGGAAGGAATTTACGTGATCGCCTTTAGCTATCCGGTGGTGCCTGAAAGCGCCGCGCGCATTCGCGTGCAGATTTCTTCAAACCATACCAGAGAAGATTTGGACAAAGCAGTGGACGCGTTCGTGAAAACCCGGGGATAAGATGAAAAAGTTTTACATTACCACCGCAATTCCCTATGTGAACGCGCGGCCGCACATTGGCCATGCCTTGGAGTTTGTACAGGCAGATACCATTGCGCGTTTTCATCGTCAAAAAGGGGAGGAGGTTTTATTGTTGTCTGGAAGCGATGAAAACGCGCTGAAAAACGTACAGGCAGCAGAACAGGCAGGGGTGCCTGTACGGCAGTTCATTGACGAGAACGCGGTGTTTTTCCAGAAATTGGCAGAGGCGCTTGGAGTGCAGCTTGACGTGTTTCAAAAAGGAAGCAAAAAAGACCATTATGCTTCCAGCCAGAAGTTGTGGGAACTATGCCAAAGGGCGGGGGACATTTACAAAAAAGCGTACGAGGGGCTGTATTGCCTTGGATGCGAAACATTTTACGCACAGGAAGATTTGAACGAAAAAGGAGAATGCATTGAGCATCTGGGCAGGGCGCTGGAGCGCGTTTCGGAAGAGAATTATTTTTTCAAGCTTTCCAAGTATCAGTCGCGGCTCCGAGAACTTATAGAAAGCGACGAACTTCGTGTTGTGCCTCAAGCGAGAAAGAATGAGGTTTTATCTTTTTTAAAGCGGCCTCTACAAGACATTAGCATTTCGCGCTCCAACGAACGAGCCAAAAATTGGGGAGTGCCGGTGCCCGGAGACGACAGCCAGAGAATGTATGTATGGTTTGACGCCCTCAATATCTATCAGTCGGGAATCGGCTTTGGCTTGGACCTGCCTGCGCAGGCAGGCGAGAACACATATAAAAAGTGGTGGCCTGCGGACGTGCACGTTATCGGCAAGGGGATTATTCGCTTTCACGCGGTGTATTGGCCGGCGTTTCTTCTGTCGGCAGGATTGCCCCTGCCAAGGTCAATTTTCGTGCACGGGTATATTACGGTGGACGGCCAGAAAATGTCCAAAACTCTGGGCAACGTGGTGGATCCATTTTCACTCGTGGAAAAATACGGGACAGATGCCGTGCGCTACTTTCTATTGCGCGAGATTCCGCCTTTTGAAGACGGCGATTTTTCCTATGAGAAGTTTGAAGCGCGATACAACGCGGATCTTGCGGCCGGGGTGGGAAACCTTGTTTCTCGCGTGTTGGCGCTCGCAGAAAAATCCAATCCGCCAGCTGGCGGACAAAATACAAAACTTCAAGCAATTCTAAACGAAACGAAGCGAAAAGTTGATAAGAATTTAGAGGAGTTTCGATTCAGCGACGCCCTAATCGCGATTTGGGAGATTGTGCACTTTTGCGACAAATATATTGACGAGAAAAAACCTTGGGCAGAATCGCCGGAGCGGGTGGAGGTAGTTGGCGATTTGTTGGGTGCGATTGCGGTTATTGGCGAGTTGCTCCAGCCGCTTCTCCCCGAGACATCAGAAAAAATCGCCCAGCAGCTTCGGGCGGAAGCAGACGGAGTTCATCCGCTTTTTCCTCGGCTTGACAGGTAGGGGAAGGACATAATAGAATGACGCCATAATGGATTACCAAGCACGGACAAAAGCAACGTATCTCAATTGGTGGCAGGACTTTGCATTGCATTTCGCAAAGTCCGGTTTCGTTTTGGCATAATATATTCTTTTTCGTAATCACGACTCCTCTCGGACTTTTGCGAGAGGAGTTTTTGTTTTGTTCCGATGGCTGCGTACGTAGCGCGTGCATAGCAACCGGCGCAGAACAGCACAATTTATGCGAGCGAGAGCCGGATTCGCTCGTAAAGTTCTTCGAAAGGAGTTTGCCCGTGACAGACGAGAAGGAGGCCTTGAGGCAAGCGATGGAGGCGATCTTCTATGAGAGGGATGCAGGAGAGACGCCCCCGCCCAATCTCCGTATTCTGGAGAAGTCCCGCTTTCCACATGAGGATCGTGGAGAGGAGGAAAGCGCCGCCCCCGGAGCGTGCTATTAGGGGGCGGGGAAGGGGGGCCATAGGGCCCTGGCGCGCGGAACGCGCGCCAGGGCCTCTTTAATTGAGAGCTATTGACAAGTTTTTTGGCTGTGATAGGATTGCTTTAAAGTATGGATATGCAGAAATGTTGCAATTGGTTTTATTTCTTTTTTACTTTTACCAGCCCCGAGAAGAGGTTGAGCGTTTTACGTTAAAGAGCATTTCCCAATTTTAGTAAAACTTCCGCCAGCCCCTTCTCTGAAGGGGCTGGCCTTTTTATAACCCTGAGTCGAGTTGAGTGGGTTGTAGCTTGATAGGAGTTCGTGCGTCGATGGATTCCTACCAAGCTGCAAACTTTTCCAGCTTGGTCGTCTCGTTTGAGCGAGGCGAAGCACCTTAATAAGGAGGTCCCAATGTCCACCGGAGGAGCAAAGCAGAAGGTTTTCCTTACTTCGGGCGCAGAGGCCGAAGTCGTCGAGGACTTTTTTGGGCGCCCCGAGCTCAAGAAGCTCTCGCTCGCCTCTGTTCCGTCGGAGGCCGACTGGCTTATTCTGCGCACGGGAGAATGCGCGCCGGAGCCCTTCGTCTTCTCTCATGCCAAGAACGGGTACTCTCTGTATCGACGGGGAACCCATTGCCGCCGATCAATCTGGTAAGGAGGTAAACAAGATGCAGAAGGTCAAGGTCTCTCCTACAGAGCGCCTCGCCACCCTGCGAGGGCGCAAGGTCCGCGTAAGTTTCCTCCACTGCGGCCTTCGGTACGAAGGGGTCACGGTAGTGAATGGCCCCTTCGTAGTCATCGAGGGGACGCAGTGCGATATGCGCAATGGGTGCCTCCCCGTTGCTCATTCGTTCCAGTTTTCGGCGAAGACCGCCCTGTCAGGGGAGGTCTGGCTAACCGATGAGGAAAACTGAATATCGGAGCCGGGCCTCGGGTTCATTCGGGGCGGGTGTGAGTCATCACACCCGCCCCGCCCTTGTCTCTTGACAGGAGTTTTGAGAATTTGATATTGATAAGGATATGAAGCGGTCCGGCAGTCATAAGAAAGTTTCTTCTTTGCAAATTATTAGCATTGTTAGCTCCTTCAAGGGCTGGGTGCGCTTCGCATAAGGTATAGAGAGTATACTTACAGAATATTCGCGAACCTCCCGGTCTCCGGGAGGTTCTTGTTTTTGCGGGTCGGGAACTGGAAATTTTATTTTCAGTTCCCGGGCCGGAAACTAAATTAATCGGTCCGACGGAGGAGAGATGGAAACCCCACAAGGCATTGGAGAGTGCATTACTGGGCTCGAGGAAAAACTTGAGCGCCTCCAAGAGGCACAGAGGCACGGCATCTCTCCTGAGCAAGCTCGCGAACTTGCCGAGGTCCGCGAAAAGCTCCGGAAGATGTATGCGGGCCGCCTCATCTCATAAGCTCTTTTCCCAGTGTCCAAGGCGGGACGGTTGGTTTTCCATCAAGCCGTCCCGCCAGCCCCAATTTCCGCGCTTTTTTCGCTTGACATATTTTTTAAGAAGAGTATAAAGAAGAATATGCAGCTTAGGATAACCCCAACCGCTATGTTGTTGACGGTCTTGGTCTTGAACCTCCGAAAAGGGTTGGGAGTTTTACCTGCAGATAAAAGTTTAGAAATTACACTGCGAGACCTCCCAACCACGGGAGGCCTCTTTGTTTTGCGGGTTGAGAAACAGAGAAGGAATTCTTTGTTTCTCAGGCCACAAAATTAAACGTCCCGCAGGCCTGTCGGGCAAAGGAGCTCTGTATGTTCAGCGGAAGTCAGGACCCATTGGCACTCCAGAGTCAACCTGAGCTTGCACGGCTTCTGAGGGAGGATGGGCGCAAAAAGAAGCGTCCTCTCCCAAAGTCCGGGGAGAGCCATCTCTCCCCGGAGAAATCCGGCACGCAATCTTCTCAAGGGGAAAAAGGCGTATAACGCCCTATCTCTCCTCAACGTTCACAAAGGACGTCCCCGTCCGGGCAAACATCCCGGCGCGGGGCTCCGGACCTCGGAGGGCCCCACCCATGGGCCCTCCTTTCTTTTTGAAATTTTAGCCAGCTTGACAGGTACATACGCTTTGATAAACTACGCTATTATTGCTATGCATCTACAAACCAGTCGACAAACGACCCATGCCGTTAATGCCCAGGCAAAAGCATGTTTCCGCGGGGAAGTTTGTCAATGTTTGCATATTATTAAAAATTAGATACTAAATTTTAGAAAGCAATACTGCGACAAAACCTCCCCTGAAAAGGGGAGGTTTCTTTTTAAGCATAGTAGAAGGATATGGAGGAATATTGCATATTCTTCTTCTGGGCTTAAAAATAAGTTCTTTAGGAGGATAGTCGTGAAGAATCCCGGCCTAGAGGTTATGAGGAATCAATGGCTGAAAGGACGCAGGGGCAAGAAGCCCCGTAGGGATTCTCGGCAGCGGAGTCTCCAGCGCCGCATCGAGAAGCGCCAGAAGGCATTTGGCTTAAGCTGATCGAGAGGCGGTGGTTTAGGCCTTCCTACCATGGTTCGACTCCATGAGGAAGGCCTTTCTTTTTTGCCGATTTGTTTTGAATGGTAGAATAGGAGAGAATAACGGTATGCTTATAGATACTCACGGGCACGTAAATTTTAATGCGTTCCAAGGCGACAACGGCGAGGTTCTTAAACGAGCGCTTGAGAAAGATACATGGGTAATAATGCCGGGGACGCAGTACGAAACCTCCAAAAGGGCGGTTGAGATCGCAGAGTCCGCCAGCGGACGGGGAGTGTATGCCGCGATCGGCCTGCATCCGATTCATATAGGAGAACAAAGAAGGGTTGATGTGCTGGAAACGCAATCTGAGGATGCGGGTGCGGCGCAGCCATGGGAAACATTCGAAACGCGGTCGGAGGAATTTAGCTACGCGGCCTACAAAAATTTAGCTAAGAGTAAAAAGGTTGTTGCGATTGGGGAGGTCGGCTTGGACTATTACTATTTCCCAAAGAGCAAAGCAAAACGAGAGCAGATGAAGCAGAAACAGAGAGACGTGCTGGAGCAGCAGATGCGCTTGGCAGATGAATGTAATCTTCCTGTTATCCTTCATTGTCGTGTTGCTCACGACGATTTGATAGGGATATTAGAGCAAAGAATAAAGAGACAAGAGAAAAAAATGAGGGGCGTGGTGCATAGTTACACGGGCACGGTGGAGCAGGCGCAAAGGTTTCTGGACTTGGGACTGTACTTTGGATTCAACGGCCTGATTTTCAAAAACGTTCCGGCGCTTCCGGATCCCGCTAAAGTCATCGCTTCAATCCCATTTGAGCGCATTGTTTTGGAAACCGATTCGCCGTATTTGGTGCCGCCGCAGGCAGGTCCGCCCCGCCAGCTGGCGGGTGGCGGAGAAAGAAACGAGCCCCTGTTTGTGAAATACGTTGCAGAGGAGATCGCACGCATCAAAAAGCTTCCATTTGAAGAAGTTGCCGGCGTGACAACTCAAAATGCGCGAAAACTTTTTGGATTAGATGGGGCTTGACGAGAGCCCCGTTTTGGAGTATAAGGGAAGAACAAGGGTTGCTCAGGAGGTCGTCCTGAGCATACAAACCCTTCCGCAATGGGCTTCTCAAGGGCAAGTGCCCGTTATAAGAAGTCCAACTTCTGTGGATAAGCCCAAATAGCTTGAAGAGGGGCGTTCGCCAATCAGCGAACGCCCCTCTTTCAGTTTGTTTGCATTGGGTAGCGCAGAGTGGGGAAAACAGGGGGCTTGACACCAAAAGTATGATAAAGTATGATGCTTGATATTATGACCCGAAGCAAGATTGCCATTACTATAAAAGACGATCTTCTGAAACGCCTGGACCGGGCGATAGACGGCAAGACCATTCGCAATCGCTCTCACGCCATTGAGTATTTCCTGGATCAGGAGCTTTTCTCAAAAGCTGAGACCGCACTTTTGATCGCGGGGCACAAAGATTTTTCCTGTTCCACTTTGTTTGAAAGGAAATCGGTTCTTGAGCATCACTTGGAGCTTTTGCAGGCGCACGGAGTGAAAAATGCGATCCTGCTTTTGCATGAGAGCGAGCAGGAGGCGCAGCGCATTGCGGGCGACGGTTCAGAGTATGGTTTACGCATAACTTATTTGCGGCAAGGCAAAGAGCAAACGGGAACCGCGCACGCCCTTGTGCAAGCGAAAAAATTCATAGGAGAAGATTTGTTTTTCGTATTCTATTGCCACGTTGTCGCGGAGATTGATCTTGCCGATTTCGTTTTGTATCACCGAGAGACGGATGGTATTGCCACCGTAGCCCTCACTTCAATTGAAGACCCTTCGCTGTACGGAGCTGTAAAAATGCGCGGCGGGGAAATTGTAAGCTTTACCGAAAAGCCAAAGGAAACAGAAGGGGCCTCGCGAGTGATTTCAGCAGGCATTTTCTGCATGGGCCCTGAAATTTTTGAGTATATCCCCAAAGAGAAAGCAGCGTCGCTGGAAAGAGATGTGTTTCCCAAGCTCGCACAAGAAGGGAAACTCGGAGGGTATATGTTTGAGGGAAAATGGTGCAACGTGCGCAACCAGATTTGTTTTCCCAGCAAAAGAAAGAAATGATTACGGAAACCTTAGAAGAACAACTGAAAAAAGAGCTCGCTTGCAAAAAGGCGTTCGTGAAGCGGCCGGCAAAAGGATTTATCGGGCATGATTATCTTGTGCCCGGAGGACCTTATGAGGAGCAATGGGATTGGGACGGGTTTTTTATAGGAATGAGTCTAGCCGCCGAAATTTCTTCAGAAGCAATATATCTGAAAAATTGGGCCCTGAATTATCTGGAAAAAGTTAGGGTAGATGGTTTTACCCCCGGACTTTTGACTCCAGACGGCATTGACCGGCGGCTGAAGCACGTAAAACCATTTTTTGCCCAAGGATGCTACTTTGCTTCTCGCTTCCTGAACGATTTTTCCTGGCTCCCTCCGCATTGGGAGAAATTGAAAAAAGCTGTGGAATATCGGGAGAGCACACATTTTGATAAGGCGGTCGGCCTAGGCTGTTGGTATGACGCAATGGAATCTGGCGCCGACAATAATCCTGCAGTGCATGGCTATGAAAACGGAAGCATTTTAGCCGCAGATCTTAACACATTTCTGTACAGGGAGTATCTTGCGCTCTCTTTTATGGCAAAACTCCTAAAAAATGGAAGAGACGCAGGTTTGTATCGCAGAAAGGCAGACAAGATGAAAAAAGCAATTCTCAAGTATCTTTGGAGTGAGAAAGACGCCATCTTTTACAACCGCCATCGGAAAACAGGAGAGCTCATTAAGCGGATTACCTATTCAGGCATTATCCCTTTATGGGGCAAAATCGCACCGGTCGCACAGGGAAAAGAAATGATAAAAAAGTACGTCCTCAATCCAAAACACTTGTGGGCGCGGTACGGAGTGCGATGTCTGTCAAAAAACGACCCCGATTATAATCAAGCGAACATCATAAAACCGTATTCAAACTGGCAGGGCCCGGTGTGGCCCCTGGTGAATTATTTGGCAATGCACGCGCTTTTACATTATGGATTTCGTCGAGAAGCGCAACGCGTCGCAGAGATTATTTCCGAGCTTTGCTTGGAAGATATCAAAAAGACCGGCGGTATGCACGAGAATTACAATGCAGATACCGGAAAGCCGCTTGCGGCCCCCAACTTCATAAGTTGGAATCTGCTTGCGGGCCAAATGATATCTGAGGCAAAGTCCGGAAACAATCCTTTCCGGATTCCATAGCACCCTACAAAGGACAACAAAAACTTCGCGGAAGGAGAAGCACATGGCCATAAAGGATGACGAGCTTAAGGTTATTCTCGGGGGGGTTGATCCCCTCCGAGTGCAGGAGGCCTACCAGAACGTCAATGGGTTGTTGGCCGGGGACCTTCAGACTCACCTGAACTCCGGCTACCTGCAGCCGAACGCAGAGGATCTGCGGGTTCAGGAGGAACGCATCAATAGTTTCCTGCAGAGCGGGAAGTTGGCGATTGTCGTTCCGATGCGGGAGCGGGGACCGGTGATCCGGCCACTCTTGAATACTCTCATAAAAGAGCGGCATGTGGCGCTCGGAACCATTCTCGTCGTGAATGACGGGAGCGACAAGGCCGCCCTTGATGAGGTGCGCCAGCACAACAGCAACGTCCACTTGGTATCTCGGGACGAGGTGCTGGATGTGCTGAAGTGGGACAAGCTCCTGCGCATCCTAAACCTCCGAGAGCGGCCTCGCGGGAAGGGCGTGGCAGTCCTTGCTGGCTACCTGTCGCAGTACATCTGGGCAAGGCGCAACGATCGGCATCCTCTCTGGCTTGGCCAGAACGATGCCGAAATTGCGCAGTTCGATCGCTATCAGTGCTGGGAGCATCTCGGGTATGGGATCGTGACCCGTCCCGGCGCTCAGTACGTTAAGATGGCGAAGTTCGGACGCACCAATGAGCGGTGCATGGCCGCTCGCTGGATGTTGCTCGTATTCGCACAGGCAGAGAGCGTCGCACCGGAGATCCAGAGGCGTGCGGAAGAGATGGCCTATCGTCTTGGTCGGCATAAGTGGATGCTCACCGGGGAGTTCGCTCTCAGGTGGGAGCTCGCCATGGACCGGCCATTCGCGACCGGCTATCTGGAGGAGACGCTCACGTCGCTCTTCTCTGAGGACTACTGCGCGCAGTGGTGTCCGGAGGGGGATGGGGTTGTGCAGGTTGCCAATCCCAATCCTCGATTGGATGCTGCAAACGATGAGCGCAAAGAAGCGATCATGCAGCAGCAGATCTCCAATTTCATCTTGTCGGTTGCATTGGGGGAGACGCTACCGATAGACCAGTGGGGGATCGAGACGATAAAGCGCCTCAACCACACCATCATGGCAGATCCCATCGTCATGGGGTGGATCCCATTGGACGAGGGGTCTGTGAAGGCGGAGGTTGCGCCCAACAACCGCCTTATCCCGTCGATCACTATGCTCGATAGGGCAAAGTTGATCGACTGGGAGAAGGCGAAAAACCTTAGTGCACCTTAAGATGCTGATGTATCGCAACAAAGGCGGGTCACGCAAGTCGTGACCCGCCCCTTCTTTTACGTAAGTTTTTTTGCGAGCAAGATCGCGCCCCAGGCGCCGGGTTCCTGTTTTTCTGAAAAGAGCGCAAGGGGGAATTCTTTGCCAACCGCCTTTTTGAATTGCTCTTTGAGCCCCGGCATTTTCCAAACAGATCCCATCAACCCAATGCAAAAGCGCGCATCCTGTATGTCAAGTCGTTGCGCCACGGCACGGACTCCTTGCAGCAGACCAGCGACGGCCTCATCTCTTATTTCTCGCGCCCGCCAGTCATTTTGCTCAAGCGCTTGATCAATAATTTTTCCGAAATCGGCGACAGAATGTTTCAAAGCTCCGGGTTGATTTCGAAACATGTGATAAATCTTTGGCATAAACTCCTCCATTGTTTTGCAGTGAGCTTCTTTAAGTACTAAATCTTCAAGCACTGTTTTTTGGATTCTTCCGTCCCACGACTGAATCGCAGATTTTAATACTTTTGTTCCGATTTCGTATCCACTGCCTTCATCACCAAATAGGAAATCCCAGCCGATGCTTTTTGCTTCTTTGTTTTTGCTTTGTCCGAGAACCGTGGAGCCGGTGCCAGATATCACGAGAATCCGGTTTTGTTCGCCGGGGCACCTTGCTTCCAGCGCGATATGGGCGTCGTTCACCACTTCAAACACCGAATTTTTGGGGAGGACCGATCCGACGATTTTTCGATAAATTTCTTTATCCCTTTTTGTATCAAGGCCCGCGAACCCCAGCACCGCGTACAGTTTTGTGCCGCTGCCTTTTTTCAAAAAGGGCGAGAGAAGTGTCTGAAGATTCTTTTTTACCGCGGCTTCCCCGATATTATGATAGCTTAAACTTTTTCCCGTTCTCTGGGCGAGTATTCTTTCTCCATCGGCAAGAATCGCGGTGCTTTTTGTCGCTCCTCCCTCTACGCCAAGATAAAATTCAGATATTTGCTTCATTTACCTATCTTAAACTGAGTATATCATAACAGCAAATTAGTGTGGAAAACCAAAGATTGACATTTTCTCTGCGAATTGCTATATTGTGTTATCCCACGGAAAGGAGAGGCGGGTATGGCGCCCACCTCTGCACAACCCGTGGTCCCCCTAAGGCAGGGCGCTCGCAGAAGACAGGAATGCGCCTCCCTGATAAGGAGGCGCGTATGACAGGGGAGGCAATCTCTCCTTCGGGAGGATATAAGTCCTACCCATTCCGCTAACGCGGCCTGAAGAGTATTGCGAGGTTCTGCCTGAAAACAAAGGGTCTTCTCCGCAGAAGACCCTTTATCTTTTATAGATAATAATGCGTTCGTGATTTTTTGATAAGTCGGTCTTTGAGGAGAGAGTCCAAAATTTCTTGCGCCGAATAGGGCGTTTTTTCTTTTTTGAGCAATTCTTCTAAAACATGCCGAACTTTCTTCTGAGGCGTGCGATTTTGCGGCTGGCTAAGCAGATATTGGACTACGGCCGTACGGAAAGAACGGAACGACCCTTCGAATTTACTTTGTTTGTGATAATGCCGGCTGCGGCGGTTGATTTGTTTATCTTTCAGAACTGTTGCGCCATAATCAAACAGAGCATAGTGCCATTCACGAGACGATACGTTTTTAGGAAGCGTATCTATCGCCCTTTGCGCGACCCTCAAAATTTCTTTATCCGAAACATTCTTTCTGCGCGGGAAGAAAAAATGAAGATATACACGCCGGATATTCGTATCCAAAAACGCTTCGCGTGAGCCAAACGCAAAGCATGCGAGCGCTCGTGCGGTGTATGGTCCAATCCCAGGGAATGTTTCTAAAATTTTTGGATCTTTTGGGAATTTCCCGTTATAGTTGTTAGTTATAAGTTGCGCAGTTTTCTTTAAATATTTTGCCCTTCGCCAATACCCAAGCCCCGCCCATACTTTCAGTAATCTTTTATCTGTGGCTGCCGCCAGCGATGCGAGATCGGGAAACGCACCGAGAAATTCTTTGTATTTTGGTAAAACCCTCGCAATCTGCGTCTGCTGAAGCATTACTTCCGAAACCAAAATTTTGTAGGGATCTCGCGTCCGTCGCCAAGGCATCCTGCTCCGCATCGCTCCGCCAGCCGGTGGATTCCGATACCAATCAAGTATGTTTTTTTGGAACTGGGCGATTGTCATTGTAGTATAGAGTATGGTCTATATTCCCCATGATAAGTTCGCTCGGAAAGCAAGGCAAGAAGGGTATCGTGCGCGGTCGGCGTATAAACTCCTCGATCTACAGAGAAAATTTGGCCTGATAAAACGCAGGGACAGAGTACTTGATCTGGGCGCGGCGCCTGGAAGTTGGATGCAGGTTGCGGCTCAATTTGTCGGAGATAAGGGCAAGGTTGTGGGAATCGATTTGGCGCCTATACAACCCTTGGGGTCGGCAAACGCAGCAGCATTTCAGAAGGATATTGGCGAAGAGGATTTTATTGGTTTTTTGGAAAAACAAGGATTCAAGGCATTTGACGTAGTGCTTTCTGATGTTGCGCCCAATACCACGGGTATAAAAGAAAGAGATCAGGCGCTTTCACACGAGCTTTCTTCGCGCGCATTCGAGATCGCGATACGACTTTTGAATAAGTACGGAGCGATGGTTGTTAAAGTTTTTGAAGGCCCAGACACGCCAGAGCTGATCAAAGAAGCTGAAAGGCATTTTTCTTCGGTGAAACTGATAAAGCCAGAGGCCTCTACCAAAGGCAGCAAAGAGTTTTATATCGTTGCCCAAGGATTCAAGGGGCCGGATAGGTAGTGTTATAATATTTCAATGCTTTTCGTATAGAGGACCTTTGCAGCACGGAAATACATACAAACTACAAAAGAAAATTGCAAAAGAATATCTTTGTCGCAAAAGACCGCAAAGTTTTTTGATGGACAAACTGCTAAAAAATGCGTAAAATCAAGCGTATGAAGGAGTATAATCCAAAAGAAATTGAAGCGAAACGGCGGCGGATTTGGGATCAGAAAAAGGCGTGGAGGGTAGATTTGAAGAAGGCGACAAAACCGTACTACAACTTGATGATGTTCCCGTATCCGTCGGCCGAAGGCCTGCACATCGGGAACATGTACGCCTTTACCGGGTCTGACATTTATGGGAGATTCCAGCGCCTGCGGGGAAACGATGTGTTTGAACCCATGGGGTTTGATTCCTTCGGCATTCATTCTGAAAATTTCGCCATAAAGCAGGGTACGCATCCTAAAGAGCAGACCGCGAAGAGCATCAAACATTTTACCGAACAGCTCAAAAGCATGGGCGCGCTTTTTGATTGGGAACATTCGGTAACCACGTCAGAGCCCGAATATTACAAGTGGACACAGTGGCTTTTTTTGCAATTGTACAAAGCAGGCCTTGCCTACCGAGCCAAAGCGCCGGTTGACTGGTGCCCTTCTTGCAAGACCGTGCTTGCAGATGAGCAGGTGATACAGAGAAAATGCGAGCGCTGCGGCACGGAAGTCATCCAAAGAGGAATGGAGCAGTGGTTTTTCAGAATTACCAAGTATGCAGATCGCCTTTTGAAAAATCTCGATACTATCGATTGGTCTGAACGCACCAAAACCGTCCAGCGAAACTGGATCGGGAAGACAGAAGGAGCCACCATTATCTTTGCCCTTGAGAATTCTAAGCAGACAATCGAGGTATTTACGACGCGCCCAGACACCTTGTATGGTGCCACGTTTGTTGTTTTGGCACCGGAACATCCTTTTGTTTCTTCGCTCCCACACTCGAAGGAGATTCATGAATATGTAGAGAAAACAAAGCAAAAGACAGAGTTGGAACGGAAAGCCGAAGGAAAAGAAAAAACAGCAGTATTTTCCGGCTTGTACGCAATTAATCCTTTGAACAATGAAAAACTTCCTATTTGGATAGCAGATTATGCATTAATGGGATACGGAACAGGTGCTTTATTTGGAGACGCGCATGACGAACGCGACGTGGAATTTGCGAAGAAATATAATATTCCTTTGAAAACCACTGTTGTTACGGGAGATAAAGAGAAGGATAAAAAGATTCTCAATCTAGAAGAATGTTTTACTGGTTATGGGACCCTGGTTGATTCTGGCCCATTTACGGGACTATCTTCGAAAGAAGCAATTATAAAAGTGATAGAGTGGCTCGTCGCAAAGAAAAGGGGAAGTAAGAGAACGACATATCATCTGCGGGATTGGCTGATTTCAAGGCAGCGGTACTGGGGGCCGCCCATACCGATTATCTATTGCGACAAATGTGGCACGGTGCCGGTGTCAGAAAAAAATCTTCCCGTGAAACTTCCGAACGTGAAGGATTTTCGGCCCACGGGCACAGATAAGTCGCCTCTGGCTACGGTTGCAAGTTTTGTAAATACGAAATGCCCGAACTGCAAAGGAAAAGCAAGGCGGGAGACCGACGTGTCCGACACCTTTTTGGATTCTGCGTGGTACTTCCTCCGCTATCCTTCCGCGAACGATAAGAAGCAAGCATTTGACAAATCTCTTACCAAAAAGTGGTTGCCCGTGAATATGTACATTGGCGGACAGGAGCATGCAGTGCTCCATTTGTTGTATGCGAGATTCATTACCATGGTTCTGCGCGATTTGAAGTTTACTGAGTTTCAAGAGCCGTTTGCAAAATTCCGTGCACACGGGCTTTTGATTCGCGACGGGAAGAAAATATCAAAGTCGCGTGGTAACGTAATTAATCCTGACGAATACATTGAAAAATACGGCGCAGATACTGTGCGCACGTATTTGATGTTTTTGGGGCCACTTTCGGAAGGAGGAGATTGGAACGGTAAAGGCATAATTGGCATCTATCGGTTCTTGAATAGAGTGTGGGCTTTGGCGCAAAAAACCAAAATTGCAGAACAAGATTCAAAATTGGAAACGTTGAGGCATCGTACGATTAAGAAGGTTACGGAGGATATGGAGAATTTACGCTATAATACCGCTATTGCTGCGTTAATGGAGTATTCAAACGCACTTTCTCAGGCAGATAGCATTTCAAAGGAGCAAATCAAGACGCTTTTGATACTATTGGCGCCATTCATGCCTTTTGTAACCGAGGAACTCTGGCAACAGCTGGGTAATAAGGAGAGCGTACACGATCAAAAATGGCCGACGTACAATCCAGCACTCGTGCAGGAAGAAATGATGCGGCTTGTTTTGCAGGTAAACGGAAAAGTGCGCGATGTAGTGGGAGCACCTACTGGTATTACGGAAGAAGAAGCAAAAAAACTCGCGCTCAGCAACATACAGATACAAAAGTGGCTCGCAGGCAAAGATCCAAAGAGAATAATATTCGTGCCAAAACGATTAATTAATATTGTAATCTAATGGTATGTGCGGAATTGTAGGATACATAGGAAAACCAAAACCCATTGCAGAGGGGCTTGAAGCGCTGAAACGTTTGGAGTATCGCGGATACGATTCTGCGGGCATGGCGGCGTACGACCCCAAGGAGAGAGAAGTGATGTGCATAAAGGCAGTGGGCAAAATTGAGAAATTGGAAAAGAAACTAAAAGGCATAAATATAAAGGCATCGCCCTTCTTGTTCTACACGCGCTGGGCAACGCACGGTGGGGTAACTGAACAGAATTGCCATCCGCACTCTGACTGCAAAGGGAATATTTGGGTGGCGCACAACGGCA
>Ga0208958_1000907_pt1 | contig 32479 bp, 39 predicted proteins | sample RifOxyB1_FD_184032 | JGI IMG/M metagenome (GOLD analysis project Ga0208958, IMG submission 184032) | Soil microbial communities from Rifle, Colorado - Rifle Oxygen_injection B1 (SPAdes) | ecosystem: Environmental > Terrestrial > Deep subsurface > Rock core/Sediment | place: Rifle, Colorado...
TGATGTGTTGGACAGTATACGGCTCAAGCGGAATCATGGGAATATCATACAACGGCAGTCCGAACGGAGTTAACTGCACATTGCTGGTAAGCGCCCTGTCACCAAACACAGTCAAACGCTCAGCCACGCGCTCACGATAATTCTGAACCAGGTCGAAACTGGCAAGCAGAACACCATTGGCAGCCAACTGGCGACGATACTGTTCGGGCATCGCGCTCAACATACGGCTGAAAAGACGCTCGCTGATTTCAGCATTCTCAGCATCGATAACGTGACCGCCATCGTGAGCTTGCTTCAAAAGGCCGTCATACAACGCGATATATGAATCTTTGACATAGAGACTGGTACTACCATTCTCACGCATGTCAGATTCAAGACGAGCATGGCCCAAGAGATTACCGTGCCAAGCAAGTTCTTCGACATCATTAGCAGTCTGGTCACCCATCATGTCAAGAATGGTTGCCTCGACATTATCGCCTTCAATGTTGTATTGAGTGAAATTGTCACCAATTTCAAAAGGAACAATAATTTCCTTCGGAGTCAACGTGATCTTGCTGGTAGCAACACCGCGACGCAACGCGGGATCCTTGGCTTCAACAGCCGGAAGTGCCACGCGAGAATGGACAGCGATCTTGTCGATATCCATTTGCTCTTCACGGAAAGCTACCATACGAGAAAACTGACTCAACTTGGTGAAGTTGAAAGTACGACGCAGAAACATATCAGACTGCTTCGGGTTCAACTTACCGGCACTTGCAATCGCCTGCGCAGTGATGATTGCCTTCTCCAACATTTGCTCGTTCGGGATGCCCATTTGATTCCTCCGTTTGTAAATGTTACCTTGTGGTTTTTTTGTTATTTCACTTCACTTTGTTTTTCATCGGCATAATCAACGATCCCAGTGAAGAAATCTTTGAAAATACCGTCTTCAGCTTTGTCTTCCTTCTTTGTCACTTCTGGTTCATCAACTTCTTCCGACTTTGAAAAACCCCTAAATTTAGAAAGAGCATCTGCAACAGCTTTTTGAACAACTTCTTCCACACTCACTTCTTTCTTAACCTCAGTAGACTTATCAGTAGTTTCTTCTTTCTTTTCAACCATCGGTTCAGCCTTCTTTTCGACTTCTGGCTTAACCTCAGGATTAACCACTGGTTCTTCTTTCTTTTCAACCACTGGATCAGCCTTTTTTTCAACTTCTGGCTTAACCATGGCAACAGCGATCATTTGCTTGATCAACACTTTTTCATCTTCATCACCAGCTTCTTTCATCATGTCCTCAAGCCTAGTGCGAAGCTTAGCGACATGGGCAGGTTCACCAGTTTTCACTTGATGAGCGATAGTACCAAAATCTTTCTGAAGATCATCAAACTTCTTCTGAAGATCCTCAATTGCTTTCTGGACATTTTCGATTTCCATTTGCATCTCCTTTTGAAATTTTTGGGCTTCCTTCTTAATCAACTCTACTACTGTCGTCACTGTTTTTAAAATATTCTGCTTGAATTCTTCGTCACCAAGACTAGCCAATTTCTCAGCTGCTTGATTAACTTGTTCAAGAATTACATCTTTATTTTCAGTGACGTTTTCCATTTTTTCTTGAATATAACCTTTTTCTAACTCCTCCACCATTCTGCCAAATTCCGAATCTGTTTTCAAGAGAGAAGCTATTTCAGCTTCAAAAGCCGTTTCAGTTATGCCCAAAGCAGAACGATGTTTCTGCAAATGATCCATTACTTCAGCAGAAGCTTTTTGCCCAGAACGAGCACCATTAGCAGCAGCCCAGGCAGTATTGAGACCACCTTTATGTAAATACATAACACCATCACTAATCCAATGATGCGGATATTTCCAAGTAGATTTTTTATCAGATTCTCCCATATCAGCGTGTGCTTCACGAGGAAGAGTTGTCTTGTCAACACTACCCCACGCAGGCTCTCCTTCTTTAATCTTACTGTTATGCTGATAAGCTTTTTCTAAATCATTTGAATTTTTGATGCCTTCTTCAGATTTTTGTGGCTTATCATCAGCTTTACTTTTATCTTTTTCCTTCTCTTTATCATCACTAACTAGGGATTCTTCACTCTTGGATACCACTGGAGATTCAAGAGTTATATTTTGATTTGTAGATTCAGCAGAATTATCGCAAGCTGAAAAAATACTATCCACGATACTCTTAGATATATAGGCTTCTGTTACCCTAGCGTTGTCATTGCCAGCCAAAGAAACGATACTTGCTTCAATCAACGCCATTTCAGTAATGAAACGGCGCATTCCTTGACCTTCAATCTCTTTGTATTCTGACTTCAAAACCCTTCCACGAATACTAAACTTACTAAGAGTTCCTTCCTGTACTTGAATCCAAAGATCATCATAAGCTTTAGCCTTGGTGAATCTACACATCACCCAAAGACCCTTATCAGTTACTCTAGAATCCAAAACACGGCCAATAGTGGTGGCCGCATTATGATTTAAGAGCATAGTGCGATTAACCAGTAGATCGCGTGCGCTTTTTGCAAGAGCTTCAGCCGTGATTACATCATTATAATGATCTACGTGACTGGTACTTACAAAACCCTCGATAATGCGATCACCCTTCTTGGGTTTTTCTGGCTTATATTCATCAGCATCTGCGACTTCTGGAAGAGTTTTTTCTACTTCAAGAAAACGCTGAATTTCTTCATCATTCCATTCAATTGCTCTTGCAAAATTGAATGCACATTTAAACTCGAAGCTTTTATTATCCATTTTCTAACCCCTTCATCGAGTTTTATTCTTATGCCATATTTTCAGTATCATATCAATTATTCTCTTTTTCCAAAAACAATTCTAACCCTTCGTAAGCATATAGACAATGAATTTTCTATTCAACATTTTCTAACCTATACCCTCTGCGCAAAAGTTCTTTACGAACATTGTCCAAAGTAATAAATTCTTTAGACTCTAAAATATCCAAAAGAAAAGCTGGATGCATCCTGGTTAAGTCAACAATCTTCTTTATTTTCTTTTTTACTACTGTTTCAAGTTTACCAATATATTCTAAATGAATGAGTCTGCGATCAGAAAGATCAACTATTCCTGCATCAAAAAACATCGTAAAAACATCATTTTCTTGAAAAGTGTGTTCAATCAACAATCGCTTAAACTCTTCTTGATCAATAATTTTATGAATTTCAACAATACTTACTTTATCATCTTCTACGCGCTTACCAAAACCAATAAATTTCTCACTATTCAAAAGAGCTTGTACGATTGTTGAATCTTTATATAGTGAAGGCTCTAATACACCTTGTCTATCTAAAGAAAATGTCTTATCAATCTTCTGATAGATGATTTTTCTATCTTCTATCAGGTCGTTCCTGACTTCCACCATTGTCTGGCCTCGGGCTTTGTGCTGTAGGTGTTACCCTTTCAGGAGTATCATTCTGATTTTTGGTTTCCTTAGCCAACTGAAGACTAAATGGAATATCAGGTTCAATTTTATCGTATTTTGCTCTATCTATTGCTTTAAAATCTCTATTAAACAAAGTAGCCAAAATAACATCCGCCTTACGAGGTGTCATTGTACCACTTCGTTCACCCATGTATAGAGTGCGAATCAAGTCATCATTATCAACGAGATTAGGAGTATTAGTGCGAATAACATACTGAGCAATACCCAACAATGGCAAGAATTTATCATTGAAAAATTCATCAAAACTACGCCGTTCTGGATCAAACACCTGTTGTTCCGTGAGTTTACGCTGTTCTTTTATATCACCAGAATCAGACATGTCTCCAAGATATATTTTAGGCAGTCTAAAAGATCCACCTGCAATTTTTTTACTATTACTCTGCGAATATGTTTGAAACAAAGCATCTCTTATTTGAACATCAGACAATGGTTTAATTTCTATTTTGATATTACCGTTATCTGGGCCTATTCCTTCAGCATCCTCCACCAACGGTTCAGCTTCAAGCAATAAAAATTGAGAATAATTTGGATTTTGTGTGATATTTTTTTCAACATATTGTTGTATTCTATCTATTGAACCACTAGTCAGTCTTCCATGACCACTAATCAAAATTGCCATACTTGGCACGTTATTTCTAGTTATTGTCATATAATTGATTTCATCAGCGGAACGATCACCCAAAATTGTAATGAAATTACCAACCCAGCGAGGAATTCCGTATGGACTTCTGTTACTAAATAATTTATAGTGAATGATCGGATTAGCGCGTTCTTCGTCTTCCAGTTTCTCGCCCGGTTCTATTGGCTTTCCTGTAGTTTTACTAATTATTCGAGGATCATACGGATGCTTAAAAAATACAAATTTACTATTATTACAAATTTGAACATATCTTCTAAAATAAATAGGAACATTTACATATTCTATTTCAAACAAACCCGTATTAAGATTAAAATTCAATTGAGGAATATTTGCAATTGTTGGTTTTTCATCTGTATGTGTAATTCGCATAGTGGAAGAATTTACATGCTTAAAATGACCAGGAACCAACTTTTCTTTTCCTTCTCCTAAATCACGACTTCCAATCAATGTTGGAACTATTTCCCAATAAGCATTACCTGTATCTTCAAGATCTATTCTAGTTTTTTTTCTTAAATCTGTAAAAGATTCAGTAATAGCACAATTTCTTATGAAGTTTTTAAGAATAATTTCTTCTTCTTGTAAGCTCCTTTGAAGCTTTTTACTCAATTTTTCTGAATCTATTTCTGATCTTAAAAATACCTGTTGACCCAAACCATCAATATTATCTCGCATTACATCAAAACAACCAGGTAGTACCGTGCTGTATTCTTTTTGAAGAACAAGTTTCAAAAGATTAAATGGAGGTTCTATAATACCATGATTGCAATAAAGATCTCGAATTTCTCTAGGATCCTGATGAGAAGTCTCGGAACGTAGCTTTTTAAACTCGTTCCGAGACTTCTTATCAGCTTTTGTTAGAGCACCTTCAAGTCGAATAATCTTTTCTTGCCTAGCAGCATTAGTATCTTTTTGCTTGTCAGGCATTTGTTACGACTCGCTCTAATGTGAATTAAGAAATGTCCAAACAAAATGTGACAGAAGGATCAGTAGGTTTCCTCTTCCCATTCAACAATAAGCTGCTCTCCAGCGGTATCATTGATGTCTGCCAAGCTTGCAGCGACTGAAAAGCCAGTAGTAGAAAATGTAACTGCATTATTGATAACAGAACGAGTACCATCAGCGATTGTTTTGATAGCTCCATTGGTTCCAACACCAGGATACGCCTCGATTTTAACATTATTGGTGAGATTTTGAATCTCAGCCTTCAACACACCAAAACCATGATTGACCTGAATAGTTTTGGTCGGATCAGTTACGTTGATAATTTCAATAGCTTTCTTGAACTTCGTGCTAGCCATGTTCTTACTCTCCTTAATTGTTTATACACTTAAAAACAACAGACGTTCTCTGCTTGCCATTCTAGAAATGAATTCTAAAGCAGGGTTTGATAAAAGTAAAGAAAAAATCTAAACTCATTCAAAATACTCCTGGTTCTTTCTCTCTTTGTCTTATTTTAAATCTTTTAGTCAATCCATCCATAATATTTCCATAAGCATCAACTATATCTTTTCCTTCACGTGGAAAACTTATAAATTTGCTTACAACAGAGATCATTTTTGGATTTGATTCATTGTAATAAATAAAACCACGCTCAAAATCTGTACTATTCTTTTTAGCCCTTTGAATCTTATTACTAGAAGTGTATACAGGAAAAACATTCAATCTATTTTTTTCAGGATCTTCTGATTCTGAAAACTCTCTAACCTTCATAAATTGATAACCATTAGCTTCTATAAAACATTTATCAACTTCCCATTTTTCATAATACCGCATAATTAGTTTAGACTGACCAAGATAAGTTGGAATTCCTTCCCAATAATCTAAAAGAATACGAATATTACTTTTAGCATGATAAGCCATCACTATGATAGCGAATTTTGACATTTTTCGACGCTTCGCGGCTGTGCCTTTTTCTTCTAAAGAGCTTTGAAGGTCAACACCCTCATAAATCATAAAATCTTCAACAGGTATATTCTCACGATCATTAAAAGTGAAATTTTTAACTCCATCAGTAGTAACAAGTTGAGCGCGTTTAAACCAAGCATATTGATAAATTTCACCCTTCATCGCTCCTGTGCGACCCATCATCTGGCTGTCAAAATACACGATACCCATACTTCTTCTAAGATCGTGCATTTTGTCAGAAGGAAATCTTAATGGACTCCTACTGATATCCTTATTATTTAATACTCCAACAATTTGAACATTTTTTAAAAACTCTGGATCATGTTCTTCAAAATGATTATAAAGATCATCATTATGCCAACGTGTACCAAGAAAATGAACTTCTCCAGATGGTTGTTTACATGCAGGACGAATAGTAGAATACCAAAATCTCTTAACCTCACCTCTCATTTCTTCTGTTTCTGAATTCTTACCATCAATCAAGTCATCGGCTAGAATAAGATCCCAATGACGACCTACGATATTACCTTTAATTCCCAAACAATTAAATGTATTTTCCTTACGCAAAGGATTGTGACCAACAAGATTAACGCTGCGCACATCCCATTTATCACCCTGACATTGACCAAATATTTCCAAAAATCTTGGATTACTAGTAAAATGTCCTTTTATTTCTGTCAAAAAGTTCTTTGGAGTATTTTCACTTCGACTACATAAAAGAATACAAATATCATTTTTTAACAAATATCTAAAAATGCTATAGCATATTGTCATAATAGTTGTTTTACCAGCACCACGCCAAGCTATAATCAGACTTCTTTTACGCTCCATGCGAAATTTAGCCATAGCATAATGTATAGGCTCAAAAATAATAGGCTTTTCGTCTGTATGCAAAACAGCAGTACAAAGAATATCAAAACGATTTTCTTCTAACACCATTTTCTTTATTTTAGAAGCAGATAAAGCCCTAACTTTATTGATCTTTTCGATCAAATCGAACTTCATAATTGAAACAGGAGTGCGAACTCTTCTTCGAGATATTTGTTCTGCACGCTCAATATATTCTTTGGAAGTATGAATAGTATCTAAGTTCTTTTTCATTGTAGATAACTCACAACAACCTTACATTTCTTACGTTTAAACCAGTTCTGTCTATTGTCAAAGATATGTTTAAGCTGGTCTATATTCAAGTCGCCAGGATCTTTATCTTTTGGACAGCTACATATAAAAATTCTACAATCAAAAGCAAACTTGCTAATTACTGTCTTTTGAAGCGCATCTCCACCGACATCTCCTTCTTTCCAAACATAAATTTGTTTAAATTTACGATATATAGAAGCTTTATCCAATGGACCATCTGATGGTATTGCCACTCCAAGATTAGCAACTACATTTTTAAAGCCAGCTCTTGCCAAGGAAAAATAATCAAATACACCCTCACACAAATGTATATAATCCAAAGAAAAATCTATTTTATTATAAGGAAACACTATTTCTCTGATTTTAGATTGACCAGGATATAAAACTCTCTTCTTTTTAGGAATACTTGGATCAATGCTTCGTGAAATCCAAGCCATGAGTTCTTCACCTTTATAAAAAGGTATCACCACTGAATTTATTACCTTGGTTGCATATCTCTTTAGCTCACCATTTTTTTCTTTATAATAAATATATTTTCCAGAATTGCATTTCAATAAATCAAATTCATCAATTTCTTCAGGCAAAACTTTACGCTTTATAAGATACTTATAATAAGAATCATTCTTTTCTATAAAATTTGTACCAATTGGAAGTGCTACTTCATTGATATTTTTCTTTTCTTCTTTTAATTCACTCTTTAAGCGCATTGGTAAATCATAAATATCATCTTCTGCTATGTTTCCCTTTAAGAATACCTCAACAAGATAATTTATAGCTGTATCACGATCCATTTCCTTTACTAATTGCGTAAGAGTTATAAAATCTCCGCTCATAGAACAACTAAAACAATGAATGCTGCCATGCGCAGAAGATCCATCGTAACACAAATCCATACTTGGATGAGTATCATTATGATCTGGATTCACACAACGAAAACGTAAATTTTTAGGACCAGATGTGTAATCAACTCTCAAATGATTAAGCAAATCTTCCATATCTATTTTTGAACGTAGATATCTAGACGAAATAGTATTTACTACAGCTTTCTTTTTCATCAGTTCATGAATGGTGGATGATCTTGATCTTCTTGATAATCAGCTCTAAATTCACCAACTGTCTGTGTTTCACCTATAAATTCATAGCACACTACACGACCGACATTGCCTCCTCGACGTTGTTTCAAAATTGATATTTCAATAACATCATCATCAGCATCTGGATCTTCCATCTTATCTCTATACAAACCAAATATATTATCAAAACGCTCTTCAAACGCACCGCTATTCTTGATTTTTTCTAACTTTGGACGCTTATCACTTGTATCAGAAGCTTCATACTTACGACGTTGTTGAGTGGTGAAAAGAAAATGAGCATTAGTGCGTTTCACACCTTCCTGAATAAATTTTAAATTTTCTGCAATTCTGCCTTGATCCAAAGAAACATCAGAAAGATTTTCGTACAGATCACACACAACAAGATCAAACTGTTTCATTTCAGCAAGAGCCAGCATTTCGCTAGTGGTAATACTACCGTCATATATATGTAAATGTTCTGTATCGAATAACTCATCTAGCTGCTTCTTGATCTTTGCAAGCATCTTAGGTGTGATGGTCTGGGGGTTTTTTTCAATAATGTTGAGAGTAATCTTAGTGAGCGTAGATATATAAGTAGTAATTTGATCATGCCTTCCAGCTTCTAACGGCAACATCAAAACTCTTTTTCCACTTAACACACTCCTCATAACTATATTGCTTACCACGGCTGACTTACCATGCGAAGGACGACCAAAGATAAGAGTCATCTTCTTTGGTTTTAATCCTGTAACTAAATATTCATCAAGCTCTTTAAAGCCAGTTCCAACAAATTCTACATCATCATTAATGCTATCTTGAAGTTCTCTAAGATATTCTTCTTTTATCTTTTCAGGAGGTAATAATTTTGCTGAAACATTACTAGAAATAACTTTATTGCGAAGATCATCAATTGATTCTAATATTTGATCAAACTCTGAACCTGGATCTTCAGCTGCTTCTTGAACCTCTTGTAAATATTCCGTAGAAAGTCTGTATTTAAGTGTGTCAGTCTTTAAACGACTAACATGATATTCTATATTTTTGTTTTCATCCCAATGAGAAAGGATATTTTTAAGATACTTAACACCACCATAATCACCAACATCATCAGCAGTTGCTAAAAATGAATCTACATTAAATTCAGCATGATTATTCGCAAGTTTTTGTAGTATGGAAAAAATTATTCGATGCCTACGACCCATGAATGAATCTATTTCTAGTTCATTGGCTAGCCTAGCCATGACAGTTTTATTTTTCATCATGGTAGCTAGCACTATCTGTTCATTGAGAGTATTTACTCTCAATAACTTTTCTTCTTTATGTTCAGAGTTGTTCTTCACTATCACTTCTCTTTGAATTTCCCATCAATTTCACAAATGTATATCTGCTTCTAAAAATATCTACCATGCTTGCATATTCATCCTTGAGATCCTTTGGCTTAATCTGTGAAGTAATGAATGTGCTTACGAGATTATGATCTCTTGTTTTAACAATATTTTCGATAATTTTAATATCTTTTTCACTGTTGACAAGTTTCCCTAGATCATCTATACAAAGAAGAGATACTTCTAACAAAGCATCACGTTTTTTTCTTTCTTTATTATCGTAAATACCACCCTTAAATATAACGCATAATTCCTCAGACATTGTAAAATATGCACTCATCGGATTATCACTTCTGCTAAGAAAATTATTCTTAGCATTTTGCGCTTTTATCAAATCAATTGCGCGAATCATAGCTTGGGTCATCAGCGTGGTTTTACCAACACCTGTAGGACCAACAAACAATAAACCGTTTCCTTCTTTTAGATTATTTTCTAAATTATTCAAAAACTTCATATAGCTTTTGAAACTCTTTTTGCTTATTTCATCTGTGGACTTAAATGTTTTAATATCAAAATCAAAAAATCTACGAGGAACATTATAATTTTTCCAATATCTATAACGCTTAGATTTTAATTCTTCTGTGGTAAACATTGTCTGTCACCAATCCTTACCATCTTTCCAATAATCTTCATTCGTACCTTCAACATCGGCGTTTTCTACGCTTTCTTTCTGATTTTTGAATTGCAGCCAACTATAATAATTGCCGCCAAACGGAAAAACATTTGAATAAACTAAGACTTTTCCCTTTTTCTTGAAGCTTCTAATAACATAAATAATATATTCCTTGATCATTTTTTGATCAACTAAACTCATTTTTCTGCCAATAGCCTTGCTTACAAAATTATTAAACCTAGCAGGAAAATCAGTAAATATCTTTGCACTTACAGAACAACAAAATGCTGTATCTTCTTTTTTATAAACCTTCTTAAAATATGCAAGATAAATTCCCAAAAAGTCTTGTGCTGTAAAAACTTCTTTCTTTATATCTTTATCTTTCCATTCAACATACTGAGGTCTACATGATGGATTATGTTCTAATTCTACATGATCATCTACAAGATTTTTGTTTCTTGCTTCTCTATATTCAGAACGCTCTATTTCAGTAACTTCTGCACCAAATGCACTCAAGGTTGATTTCGTAGCTAGAACTTTAAGTTTTTCCCTAACTTTTACAAAATCATTAGATTCTATCAATTGCCTGAGATATTCAAGCAATTCAACACTCACCAATACATATCTTTCTTTTGATTTCTTCACACAGATCTCCTGACCGTGGAAGCATTAAAAAAATTCTTCAACTTTCTGCTAAATGGTCTAAATTTATCTATTTTTACATCGAGAAAATAATATGCCTTTGCGTCCTTCTTTTCAAAAACTTTACCATGATATACTCGCTTAGCGCGACCAATTTGCTGCTTCATTCGTTCTTCATTTGAAGCACTATGAGATGTAATGAAAATGCGATTTAGAATTGGAATATCTAATGCCTCATCGGCTATCTTTGAAATAGCAACTATAACGTGCAATTTTCCTTGTTTCATCAATTCTATAGCTTGATCACCTTCTTCCTTATACTTGTCACCACCAATGATTAACTTTGTTTCAATTCCAAGTTCTCTTATTCTTCTGATAAGTAAATGACAATGATCTATCCTGTCAGAAAGTATCAAACAAAAATTTCCTTCCTTAACTTCTTTTTGCATATATTCAATGATAAGTGTATTACGACGTTTATTTTTTATCATAGCACTAAGATAATCATTATGATTATTCTCAGGCAAACCATTTTCTTTAAACAAATCTTGTTTATACTTTCTGAGTTTTTCTGCCTTTTCCATTGGTCTGAGCTTTCGCATTAAGGCTCGTTGAGTATCATATTCATCTTTGAATTTTTCACTCCAACCATAGTCAAAAAAGAAATCAGTTTCTACTATTTTAACTTGAACTTCCATTACAGCTGAATCTTCCTGTTGCTGCAATATTTTATCATTTATAATTGCGATTTTTTGCCCAAACTGATCTTCAATTCGTATTTCTTTACCATCACGTCGTGTCATCGTAGCACTAACACCAAAACGATATTGAGCGCCAATAACATCTATTACTTTGTCAAACGTAGGAGCAGAAAAATGATGTACCTCATCGCATATCAATACTTCAAAACTATCTTTAAATTCATCTATTCTCTTTCTAAGAGTTTGCTGCATTGCTATAGTAATTTTTCCAATTCGATTCTTTTGACCTTGTATAAGACCAATATCTTTTGAATCAATATCAAAACGCTGTTTAATACGAGCCACCCATTGATCCATCAATTTCTGCGTATGAACTATAACCAGAGTTGGAGCCTGAATGCGATAAATAATATCTAACGCTATTTCAGTTTTACCGCTTGCACACACACCTTGAATTAACCCCTGCTTGCATCGTAGAGCCAACAAGCAGGCCATTTCTTGATCATCCCTCAGCTTGATACTGCCTGACGGTAGTTTTTTAAGATTGATAGGTGGAAGGCCAGATATGGTTTTATAAATTATTTCATAAGGAACTTTGTATGTGTTGAAAATCCTTTTGAGCTTTAAAATACCGCCTCGACATACACTCATGTATTTTTTATTTTCTGTACGATATCCGTATAGTTTTTGTGGCTCGCTATATGTTGGAAAACCCATGCGACGCATTTTAATATAGTTTGGATTATTGTATGTAAATTCTTGAATAAGAACTCTACGCACCTGTGAAGGCAGCAAAGAAGAATCAAAATAAATACGACTTTTTATATACAGCTTCAATGGATCCATTTTACCACCAGAAACAGCTGATTTTTGATAATTCAAAACGTGGAAAATTTAACTAGAAATTTTTATTTTTCTGATTCTCTTGATTTTTTTCATTCTAGGTTGAGTTATTTTATTATCAGAAATAGTGTTTCTATTTCCTATATCGTTAAACTCATCAATATCTACAATCTGCTGAATTTCATCTGAATTAAGAATTCTTTCTTTAACCTCATCACGCAGATCACTTTCAAGAATCTCTTCTTCACTCATTTCCATAATGATATTTCTACCAGAAGTAAGCTTCTGCAAACTCATAAGTTCTCTTTTGAGAACATCACTTAATTGTTTATTATCAAGAGCAACTAGATCTGTAACATCAGCCATATTATCTGCTGTCTTCAAAATACCAAATGATTCTCCCTTCGATATAATTTTATCATAAATCTCAGCTTTTGCTCGAATAGCATTAACCTTGGCTGTCAAATCACCCTTTTGATTTCCTTGAACTCCACCGCTATCACGCACCAGTAAATCAAGTTCATGGATGCAACGTTCCATAAACATTTTATAGCGCATGAAATTTTCAAACTTATCTTGAGTAAGTAATATCTGACGTTCTTGAAATAGAAGGGTTTTGTATAAAAAGATATAATCTTCTTCATTTATCTTTAAAAATTCTATAATATCTTGTTTTTCATATCCAGCTACGAGATATGCCTTAAATTCTTGAACACAGATATTTATCTGCTGTTGAGTAAGATAATCTTCAAGAAATTTAGAATCAGTAGCTTTTCTGTTTTTAAACCATGTTACGTCAAATCCCTGTATGCCTAGCTTACGAGCAAGCTTTATATCAAATTTTTTTCCTTGTAATGCTAACTGAAATGCAGTTGGCTCATCTTCTTTTTTATCTTTATCTTCCAAAATATTCACCTTCAAATTGTGCTATTATCTGAAGAAAATCTCCTGGTAGCCATTTTATCTTGCAACAAGGCAAATTTTTTTGCCAAAGAATCACTAAGAGACTCCAAACTCTTCTTTTCAGTATTAGCTAATTCAAGCTGGGCTCTCAAACTAATAACTTCTGCATACAAATCTTGTTTATTCCTATTTTCAAATTCATCTTCCTTAATATCTTTCAGTTTCGCAGGAACAACCTTTCCTGCCGCATCAAATTTGATATTTTTAGCATATTCATCTTTGGCTACAAATTCACGAGCTCTTTCTTCAAAAATATCTTTATATGCATTAACAGCTTCCCTAAAAATATTTTTACAATCTTTATAACCTCGCATATATGAATCAGAATTTAAAACATCACGATGTGTTCTTTTTGTTTTAAGATCAGAAAGCTTTTCAACACTAACTCCTCGTAAAGAAGCTAACTCTTTTTCTCTACGAGCCAATATAGTTTTAAGCCTATTAATTTCTTCATAAACAATCTTATTTGACTTAAATCTGTTTTTTAAATTTTTAAAATTAACAGCTTCTTGCATTGAGAGTTTACGTAAATACTCAGAAATCACTTTTTGTAAATATACTTCATGATCTTCAATCGCTTTTTCAATTTCATATAGACTTTCAAAAAGTTTTGGATCACAATGTACAGCTAAGCTTTCTTTAACCTTCTTATACTTTTTACGTAATTCTGAACAATATTCGCCAAGCTCTTGACGAACTATAGAAGTACGACACAAATAAAATGTCTCAATATCAAGATCTGGTTCAAACATTTGTTCCATCTTAAGGCCAAGAGCAAAACACAAACGATATAAATTGTAAGAGCTAATAAATGTCCTACGCTCAATTCCTTTAATTATTGCAAATTGATCCACCTCAAGCTTTCTACATGATCCAGCCATGCCACCAACTTCACTAGAAAGCTTGTCCTTAATTTTCTTCAAATTATTAATAAAAAGTTCTAACGCTTCATTTTTATCAAGAGGTACTAGCATTTTATTTATTCTCCAAAATCATTGCTTCAACAAGTTGATAAGAACCTTCTTTCATGCACTCCCTAGCAAATTCTCTATCTGATTTTTTCTTATAAATATTTTCAAGTATATCAGTATTATCGCAAAGCATATCTATATTGGTATTTATTCGTTTTACAAGTGAATCAAAAATCTGTTTACGAGCTGCTGTTCTATCTTCAATATTTAACACCTCAATCAACGTATCAAAAATAACCTTAAACGTATTTACATATACAACTGGAGCATAAATGCATGATGTCTGCATTTTGAAATCAGCTATAACTGTCGCTTTAGTAATTCCTTCAATTAACTTATTGCTATCAGAATCCATACTCATCAACTCCAATTAAATGTTCAACACTTTTACAATATTCAATAGCATTAAGAATATCTTTAACAAAAACTTCTTTTTGACGACGCTGCTTAATAACGAATGATGGATGCCAAGTGCCCATTACAACAAAGTTGTGTTTTTTATTGAAAAACATACGACCCCTTAACAAACCAATTTTTTTGTCTGTATTCAGCATAAATTGTGTACTATACATTCCAAGACATATAATCAATTTTGGTTTATACACTTTTAATTGATCTTTTAAATAGCTTTTACATTTATTTACTTCATCAATATCTGGCCTACGATTTTTTGGTGTTCTACATTTTACAATATTAGTAATGAGACATCGATAAAAATTCTTTTCTCTATTAAAAAGTTTACATTCTTCTAATACTTTATCCAACAATCTTCCTAATACTCCAATAAACGGTTCACCAATAATATCATCTTCACAACTTGGAGTATCGCCAAGTATCATAATGCCATATTTGGGATCACCCTTTTGCACGACAACTTTTCTTCGAGTATAACAAAGTTTACATCTATTACATCTTGAAAGATCTTGTAAAAATTCTTTTGAGTACATTATCGTAGCTCCTTGTCTACTAAGTTTTGTTAAATACGTTTTGAGAAAAATTCAAAAAGATAATCTCTATGAATCTATGGATTCAAAACTCTTTGATTGTGCTGACTATTTTTGATATAATAAAATGTAGTTTTGAAATCATCTTGATAGAAAATGACTGAATATGTAAAAGCCATACAGCTAGCTTCAGAACTAGCATCTAAGGGTGAATACGGACCAATCATATCTAAAATATTTCCAATTATTATCATATCTTTGACAGTATATTGGTTTTTTTATAAAGAATTTAGAGCAAAAAAATTAGCAGATATACGTGAAAAAGAAAACTTAGATCATAAAGCTCAGCTTTATAAATTAGCTGAAAACATGGGAAATTCCATAACAGAACTTTCAGTAATATATAACGCCCTCGATGAATTCATATCTAGCGTGGAAAAATTGGATATTAAACAATTTTGCATTGAGTCTAAACACTTTTATACTGGAAATGAAAAATATCAAATTGATATTAGAACAAAACTTGAAAGAATTGAAGCATTGGGTATAGAAATAAGAGAAAAAGCAAACATTAACAGGGAGTTAATTCTCAATGCAAAACACAACGCTTAAAAAAATCAGCAACATATTATACAAAAAATCACGAGTTATAATTGTTGATGATAATACTAAGCTTACAGAGATTGTTAAAAAGCATTTAGAAACGCAAGGTCGATTAATCGTAGATATTTCTGATAATGCAGAAGGCGCATTTAATAGAATAAAAATAATGAATTATGATATAGCCATAATTGATGTAATAATGCCTGAACATGATGGATTTTGGCTATTAGAACAAATAAAAACACTCAAAAAAGCACCACAAATAATAGTAATTTCTGGTTCATTAGATTTAGCAAAAAGCACAAAAGCTTATCAGTTAGGAGCAAAACTTTTCATGCCTAAACCGTTTTCATGTATGGAATTGATAGAAGAAATAAAAAAGATTTTAAACAAATCAAATTTACGCGATCAAAACTATTATGAAGCGAAAAGCGCATTCAATTTAACAAACATGATGATGGAAAGATATTTTAGTGAAAAAGCAACTCGTTAATCATTTTCCTGTACTACCAAATCCACCAGTTCTCTTATTATCTTCGATAAGCACATTTGACGGCCTTGTGTATGTTTTCACCATTGCCTGAGCAATTCTATCACCTTTTTTGATAACAGTAGTGCCAGGAGTATGTTTAACCAAGATAACTTTTATTTCATCTGGGTAATCTTCATCAACTGTTCCTGGAGAATTTGCAACAGTAACACCTTCTTTCAAGGCAAGCCCAGAACGCGGCCTAATCTCAAGATAATATCCATTCAGAAAGTTCTCAAGTTCCACAAAAAGTCCAGTAGAAAGAGCTTTTACTGATGATTGCTGCAAAACAACATCTTCTTCACCATCATAGAATAAATCAAAACATGCACTAAACGGTGTTTTATAAACCGGTAAATGTTTCTTGTTTTTTCCCTTATAAATCACTCTCATTTTTTATCTCCTAAAAATGAATACATTGAAGCTTCATCTATTGCCCCACAATTTCTTGTGAGCAAATTACATATTCTATCAAATGAAACTTTATAATGTTCATATATTTCTGGTTTATTTTTTCTTAGTACTTCCAAAAGATCATCACAAAAATCTAAATCAGCTTCAAGAACCACATCATCAATAAAATTCTCTTTTATGTACTGAGCAATTTGTTCAATAAGAACTTCCTTCTTAATCAAATTGCACCTCCTCTAAAATTCTCAAAGTGCATAGCGCACAAAAAATAATTTCCTTTCTTTACTGGATTATCACAACCATCCACACTACAAATACGCACACCTACAACTGGCTGCTTTATTTTCTTTGAAGAAGTGTATTTTCGTTTTTTCTTTTCTTCGGTCATGATGATCTCGTTACTAAGTCTATTGCATTTGCCTCCAACAGCTCACGAATAAAACGTGATTCGTAAGTATCTATCTTCCTACCAAAATACATCATAGTTGTTGGTCTAATCAAATGCAATCTACGACGAGCCCTGGTTATGCCAACATAAAAAAGTCTTCTTTCTTCTTCAAAATCTGTTCCTTCATCATCTCCTAATCTAATATAAGGCAAACATCCATCAGTAACAGAAGGAATTATAATAATGTCTGACTCAAGCCCTTTGGCTTTATGAATAGTCATCAAGACAACTTTAGTATCATCATTTTCATTCTTATTTTCAGATTTATCAGACATAAATGAAATACCATCTATGGCTTCATTAAATGTTTTATATGAATTCATCAATTCTAGAAAATAATTCAAATCTTGTTTACGAGAATCAATATTTTCATCAATACCGTATTTAAGAGCTATCATATTTTCAAGATAAAACTTCAAGAAACTATTAAAAGAAGTAGAACAATTTTCTTCTTCACTACATTCAATTAACAATTTAGAAAACCTACTCAATACAACCTTAGAACCTCCGTTGAAACTGTATGAAGAATTCTTTTGTATTTTTTCAATAATATCTTCTGCTGTTTTTCTACCAACCCCGCTGAACATTAACAAAAGTCTTTCCCAAGATACAGCATCTTTTATATTTACCATCACATTGATGAACGCAATACAGTCTTTTATGTGTGATCTTCCAAAGAAACTTAAATCTCCCTTGATAATATATCTAATACCTCTAGCGGTAAGTGCCGTTTCAATTTCATTAGACATAAAATTGGTTCGGTAAATAATATTTATTTCACGCGGCACAGCACCCAAATCAATGTACTGTTTCACGAGCATAGAAACAGCAGCAGCCTGCCTGTCGGTACTTTCAACAATATGATACTGACCTTTTTTACCGGGCTTCCTAACAGCAACTATGTTTTTTTCATATCCTTCATTACAGTGAGAAGCTATTACATTTGCAGCTAACGCTAATTCAGGAGAACAACGATAATTTTTAGTCATGTATAAATATTTAGCATTAGGAAAAGATTTTCCAAAATCAATGATGTTTTGAACATTCGATCCACGAAATTTGTAAATAGATTGCTTTTCATCTCCATAAATACTTATATTTCCGTGTTTTGCAGCCAAACGCTTAACAATTTCAAACTCTATGGTATTAGTGTCTTGAGATTCATCAACAAAAATATATTTAAAATTGTCTGCTAATATATCTCCAATTTTGGTTTCATGTATCAATTTATGGAAATATAATTCTAAATCATCAAAATCTAATTGATTATTCTGAAGCTTCAACGACTGATACTTTCTAATAACACTTCTAAGCGAAGTTTCATTTGGCATTTTATGATTAACACGCATTCGTGAATAAATGCCAAAAGTGAAACCTAGTTGCTTTAAATCAACATTTTCTTCTTTTGCAACACGCTTAAAGAGTGTTTCAGCTTCATTCGCTAAAATAGAATAATCGCTAGAAATATTTATATATTTTCCGTATTGACGCAACATTAACGAACAGAATGAATGGAAATTGCCAGATCTAACTGAATAAGCTCGCTTACCAATAAGCTTAGTCATGCGTTGCGTCATCTGTTTTGCTGCATTTCTTGTAAAAGTAAGCATAAGAATAGAATCAGGAGACACCTTCTGACATTCAACAAGATATGCAACTTGATGAGTCATTTGATGAGTTTTTCCACTTCCTGGAACAGCCAAGATCAACCTTACGCCTTCATAATCTAACAAAATCTTAGTCTGTTCTTCATTGAGACTTTTAGAATATTTTGCTGGTAACATCAATTGAACCTAAAAATGGATCACAATGATGTTACTATTGATTTTTTTGGAAAAAGACGGCGTGAGATAAGGAGAATTATTCGTTCAAGGCCCTACGAAGATCACGAGACATCTTGAAACGAACAACCTTTTTGGCCTTGACGACAACAGTTTCACCGGTAAGAGGATTGCGTCCATTGTGTTCCTTCGTCTGTTTCATGGTGAAACGACCAAGGGTATCGATGCGAATCTTTTTACCAGCCAGAAGCGCCTTCTGCATGATTTCAAAGATTTCATCGATAACAACTTCAGCATCCTTCCTGGAAGAGAAATACTTCTCAGCAACAGCCTTCATTATCACGCGCTTAGTGATAACATCGAGGGTGTCGATAGTCTTCTTTTCCTTCTTTTCCTTTGCAGTCTTTACCTTCTTGACTTCCTTTTCTGCCTTAGCAGCTTTGACTTCCTTCATAGTCTTAGCAACAGGCTTCGCAGTTTCCTTCACAGCGGGCTTCGTAACAGTCTTCGCAACGGGCTTCTTCGTGGTTTCGGTAGCCATTTGATTTCCTCCAAAGTTACAATGTAAAAAGCCAAAACCAACCACTAAAAGTTTTATACATGACGCTAGTGCTGAAAATCAAGCAAAAAATAGATTATTTTTAAAAAAAAATTCGGCAAACAATCAATATTCAGATTTTAATTTTAACATTTTGTAATTATTAAACGAATTTACAAGTTGGACAAACAATACATCCACTCATATCTGATTCTATGAAAAGAACATCATTATCAAAAAATCTTTTACAAACATAGCACTGATTAAAACCAAGACAATCTAAAACAATCAGTTTATTTCCACTATTTTTACCAACAGTATCCACCATATTTATACGCAGTTTTGAATTACACTTATGTAAATAATCATCCAATAAAAAAAAATTCTTATCTGTATCGATTTTTTTATATCTGTGCGACCAAATAAAAAATGTAACACTATTTCTATTAACCTGTAAGCTTAATTGATGATGATTATTATAATCAGATAAAAAATCAAAAAATTCAATCTTTTGATTTGAATAATTCAATTCAATTGAATCTTTTTTAAACAACGATTCAAATTTACTTTTATCAGAATTAGCATCTTGTATGGAATTAACAAATATCATCCAATAGAGCTTGGTATAAAAACTTTCTTCTTGATTTAATATCTTCGATTTTATGATATTTTTAATCAAATTATTCAAATCAGATGAGCCAAATAATATTTTTTTAGACAAAATAATATCACTATTAGAACATTTCTTCTGAAGTTCTTCTAAACAACTATGAAAAAATAAACTTTTAATCTTCATCTTGACTGGGCCAAACGATATTCAATATTGGAAAATTGCATAAATGTTCAGATTTTAATGAAAATCCAGCAGCATCTTTATGTCCACCACCACCATTAGCCTTAGCTAAAGCAAAAGCTCTGAGATTTTTAGTACGAACATCTATACTTTTGTGCTTAGTATTTACATTCAATATGAAATCAGGCGCTTCTGGTCGAAGTTCTTCAAAAATCTTTTCACAAACATCAGAAACAGATATTTGACTATAAATCACTAAGGCTGTCTGTCCATCTGAATTCGACATAAAATGACCATTTTTTGCCCAATATAAAGACTCGTACTCGACTTGTTTTGTTCTATCATCAATTATCAAATTTTCATTTTCTGAAATAAGATTCTGACAACCAAGCAAGCGTTTAACAATCTTTTCAACAAAAATTTGAAATGAATCCATATAACGAAGAGTATTTAATCTACGACTTAATTTGCTAGTGTGCTTCCACAAATCATAATCATTTACCAAAAACATGAATTCTTCTAATAAAAGAAATGATTTTTCAGTTAATTTTCTCTTTAAATCGTTTTTAAAAAAATCAAACATCAAATAAGAACCACAATATTCTATAGAATGTCTTGAGTTAATAGGAAAATATTTTAAAAATTTCTCAGTTCCTTGGTGATGATCAAAAAAGAACGTTTCAGCAGGATGAGCCAATAAAATTTTAACGGACTCTTCTGATTGAGGTGCTATATCTGCTATGATAATTCTTTTAGCTTTTTTGTTATATTCACACGTTTTCTTTATGTGATTATCTACTGTTTTATAATTAGAACTAAGAATAAATAAACTATCTTTATCGAACAACAATCTTCCCAATACAGCACATCCTGTACCGTCAAGATCACCATGAGTAATAAGAATGTTTTCCATCAATTCCTCAAAGCTTGATAACGAACATGACACACATTTTCATAATAAAAATCAAATTGGAAAAGAAACTCAGCATTCAAACGAATTGCTAAAGCTAATTCATCATCTTCATTGTTCTTAATTATTTCATAGGCTTCAAGAATTTCTTTAATTTTTTCTTTAACTTTCAAATCTATCTGTGTTTTAAAATAATTCCAGTTTTCATTTGAAACAGGAAAACCGTATTCTACTCGATGAAGAATATTTTTCACATCTTCTGGAAAACTCTGATAAAACAGATAATACCACATCTGAAACATTTCTGAATGAGTTTCTGTTTCTATGTTTTTTAGCATTTTTGATTTCGTTTAATACTACACACTTCAAACGGTCCAAAAAATGTTTTCTTTTTAACATCAATCTTTAAAAGACGTGTTTTATTGCAAATACAACATTCTTGCATTATGCAATCTTCCTCCATATTCAAAACAAAATCTTGATTATGCCAACAGCAAATATGATCTATGGTTTTTTTTCAACCATCTTTCTTCCATCAAAGGCAGCACCAATCAATACCAATTGGTGCTGCGACACGAACCAGTTATTCAATAATACAAACAAAATCAGAAAAATCAATTAGATAGTGGAACTAAATCAACTTGAGCTATCAAAGAACCAATGGTAGAATTTGCGGGCTTTACTACAAAGGAGAAATATATGCCAGCTAGTATGTATGCCATAGATCCTGTTAGCGGTAAGAAAAGATTAGTAACCGGAAAAGAAGTTCCGCAGTCATTCGATCAACTAAAAGATAAAGGAATAGATGATGGAGGAAAATCTCCTGATCGTTGTTTATCTGCAAAACGTATTCACAAACTTCTTAATTTAAAAGCTGAAAAAGATCACTCACACGAATATATGCCAGTCAAAAGATACAGAAATTTAGATCTAACTCAAGAAGCCATAATTGAATTAGAAACTGTAGAAAAAGATACAATTTGGACTTTAGGAACAATTTTATCTTCTTCAATAGAAGAAGTTACAGTGCAACCTGTGATAAAACTTATAGATAATGATGGTGATGTATCAAATGAAACAACATTAGACTTCACTGAGTCTCTTCAATGTAGCGGATTTAATGGTTTTCCAAAAAGTACAGCCAGGGGAGATACTTTAAAATTACAGATAGTAACTCCAGCAACTGCTAACTTATATAAGATAAATATTTTATTGGCTTGTTGGTAATGAATTCGTATTTCAAAACAAGTAGCGAAAAACTCGCTTTGCTTGCAACAACAAATTAAGGGGGAAGTATGTCAAGGTTTTGTTTGAAAAATCGTGTTTACATTGTCGTTGGAAAGAATAATCCTGCGGTGGACGCAGGTAATGTTCAAGCAGCACTCAATGATATGAATGATGGGGACGTTCTCAAACTAAAGGGGACGTTCGACTTTGGTTTGCAGGGTGTTAACTGCATGACCGAAGAAATCATCATTCAGGGCATTGGAATTCCGGTTATCAAAAACGCATTTTATGGGTTCCGCTTTGGTGGTGATCCAACTGCATTCTTTTCGTCCCCAACTTCGCACCCATGGCTCGAAATGCACCATATCAAATTCTTGAATCCCAAAGGTGCAGCTATCGCAATTCTGGGAACGACTGGTGGATCAATTCATCACTGCGATTTCGAAGGTGGTTTGCTGGACGAACAGTGGAAGACTGTTGGATTCCCTCCGCTTTGCAGTTACATTCAAATGACTACCATTCCGTATTCGTTCAATTCGACAGACATCGCATGGGATTTCACGGTTTCTCATTGCACGGCTGATGGTAAGGCTTATGAAGTTGCAGGACCGTCTGCACCTGCAAGACTCTCAAGTACAACTTGGACCGACAATCTGAACCCCGGTATGGTAACAATCACGCCCGACGTGAATGATACTCTTGCACTCACAGTTAATGGTGATGCTCATGAAGTAGTCATTCCTGGGGATATGACTGGTTCAGCAGCTCTTCTCGATTCTGCTGTTTGGGATCCAAATAATCCCATTACACTAACTCCGACTTCAAATCGTCTGAAGCTGAAGTTGATCGACCCTCGTGGTACTCAATATGTTGAAACCACATTCCCGCTTACAGAAGTGCAAGCTGATGTGGGATTCGTCCTTTCATCACCGTGGGCAGAATTTACCGTTCCCAATACGGTAACCATCGTTGAGAGTGTGAACGACGTTTTGTGTCTGGGTGTCAATGGTAACGAATTTACCATGACACTTCCGGCTGGTACTTACAGTAAAGAGGATATGCAGATTCAACTGCAAAATTCTCTTGAAGCTGCGGCTGCACCAGCTAGAGCAGCTATTTATGGGGCTGATGGTATTTATCTCCTTACACTGACCATCGGTTCTTCTTCAACAATCACTGTTGTAGACAGCCCAGTCAATACAGCAGCAGAAACCCTCGGGTACACTCTTGGTCAAACGGGTACAGGTGTTGATGCAGGTGAAGGAAATACACCGTACACTTTGTTCCAAGTTCGTTACGAAATAAACGCTGCATTCGGAACAGCAGATATTCACATGTCTGTTGATGCGATGGTGGATGATATTGCAAATCCATACCTGCGCATCAGAAGCAACGCAATCGGGTCTGATGTTTCTATCACTGTTGTTGCAGCTTCCGAATATGATTGTTCAACTCTACTCGGTTATACCATCGGACAAGAGGCTGTTGGTGTGAACCCCGGTGTTCCCGCACCCAAAAACTATACTCTCGATGAAATGGTTTCTACACTCAACCAATTGATGGTTGACAATACAGTTCCAGTTACTTGGGAACACGATGGTTGGGAACCCGAAAATGATTTCCTCACCTTCAAAACCAATCTTATTGGTGATGCGGCATCAATCACTATCACCGCAGCTTCCGAAGACGATGCGGCTTCTACTCTTGAGTTCGAGGTTGGTCAAACATCCACGGGTACTACTGGGGCACCGGGAGCAGTGGAATTTAACGGTTCTTGGTACACTGGTGCAGCAGTCTTCTGTCTTTGCGCGTTGACCGATCTGCGACTCAACTTCATTCACAATAACCCGGTCAACAATATGTTGGAAGCTATTCTGAGTTCGTTTGGTAATAGCGATCGCGTTATAGCTTTTGCAAACCAGGGAGACATGGGTTCAATTGGTTGGGGTTACAACGCCCTCATCATTCATGGTTTCGAGACCTTTGAGACCAGTGTTGTTCAGAATTTCTTCCGTGCCTCAAAGGATCTGGACATTCCGGCTGGTATTATCCATGTGGAGTGTAGCAACTCGCTACTCCGTGGAAACCAAGTTACAGCTTACAACTGCAACAATGCAATTACGATCTGGGGGTCCAATAACACCGGCAAAAACAATCGTGTTATCGGAACAGGGTATGCTGGAATGGTGATCATGGGTGATGCTGGTGGAACTGTGTCCGAGAATAATATTCTCGATAAATGCGAAGTGAAAAACTTCGATTCCACTTATGACATCGCGTTGTGGGAAGGGGCCAACTACAACACCATTCAATCAGACGAGATTGATGATGAGGTGTATGACGCTGGTGTGGGAAATGTAATTCTCAACGGGACCAAACTGCCAGGTGTTATTCATCGCGAATTCATCACACGCATGAAAACTGAACGCAGCCAGTTTAATGCGTTCAAACGTCTCTATAACAAATACTGCTGATCATCTCACTTCCACAAATATCTTATTATTTTACCCGCCATAAATGGATGCTGTAAAAATACCGTACCTAAACTAATCGAATCCGCAACTGCACCCATTATCACTGCGTCTTTGAAAGAATAAATACCTCCACCACCTATCACTGGCAATCTAACTGTATTTTTAATGCGTAGAACCGTTTCTAAAGCTGTTTCAAAAATAGGTATGCCTGATACTCCACCGCCGCCAAATTTAGACAATGGCGAGGTTCTAGAACCATAAACGACTGACCATGGTATTGTATTTATGGCATCAATAGCGGCCACAAAACCCGATGATTCTAAAAACTTCAAAATATAATCTGAAACATCGTAACCAACCTTTACAATGATTGGCAAATTTGTGTTTTCTTTGATACAACAACAAAAATGCCAAATTTTATTTGTCTGAAATTCATTGCAGCAAACATTTGGACACGATGAATTCAATTCTACAGCTATAAGATTACTACATTTATCTATAAGTTTTGCAGTTCTAGCTACTTCACGAATTGCTGTATCAAAATCATCTTCTGGATTTGGAGCTATAGATATAATAATTTTGTAATCATTTTTTTCTATGATTGGATAGCATTTATTGACCCACCAATCAATTCCTTTATTACTTAACCCAAAAGAATTAACTGTTCCATTTTCTAAAAATCTGAATGTCTGCCAAGGTTTTATTGATCTAAAATTTCCTAATCTTGCTCTTGGAGTAATTGTTTTCGTTATAATTGTGATTTTTTTTACATCTATAACGTCAAACCACCGCAAAGGCCATTCCCAAAACCAACCTCTACCAGTATAAGCTAATGAACCAGAAGCAGCCACTATTCTAGATATCTCTTTTCCATTTGAAAGTAACATAGATCACCACATATTGAATTTATTAGAAACTCTATCAAAAACAAGACTTCCACGTATATAAGTAGCATCAACTACATATTGTAATTTTGTGTCAGAGTATGGAGACCAACTGCATTTTGAAAAACCACCATCTTTAGGTATAGATACAGTATCTCCTAATTTAACGGGAGATACTATGCTAAAATCAGCATCTTTTCCAATCGCTAATTCTCCCTTTTTATGAAAATTCACTATTTTTGCTGGATTTGTTGCATACCAATGAGCAATTTGAACCATAGAATGATGCTTAATAAGCATTATTGGCAGAATATATTGAATAGAAGGAAGTCCAGCAGGAACTAAATCAATTCTATTGCATTTTTCTGCAAGCAAGTGTGGAGCATGATCAGATGCAATACAATCAATTGTTTTATCGTACAATGCATTTAACAAAGCTTCATTATCTTGCCTTTTCCTTAAAGGAGGATTCACCTTATAAATATTTTCTTCAGCATTATCTTGATTCAAAAAAAGATGATGCAAAGTCACCTCACAGGTAATTAGATGAGCTATATTCGGTCTTTGTCTTTTAAAATCTTTGATTATTTCAACTTCCATTTCTGTTGAAACGTGACAAATATGTAATCTCGCATTGTATCTAGCAGCACACACTAAGCAATCTATAAGAGCATTCCTGATTGATTCTTCGCTGCGTATTTTTGAATGCGATCCAAAGATCAATTCATTTTGTCTGATTGTTACTTCATCTTCGCAATGCACAGCGATAAGAGTTTTTTGTCCAAATAATCTAAAAATTTCTTCTACATCTTTAAAATTATTGTATAGTTCTCCGCTTTTAGAGAGATACAATTTTATTCCTACTATTCTTGGAAGTAATTCTTCAATATTATTAAGATTTTTTATATCTTTAACACCCAAAAAAAATCCATAATCGCAATATCTTTTTGCTATGGCTATCGCAAATTTTTGATCAAGAGTTATTCTATCCACTGTTGGCGGATCATTATTGGGCATATCAACTATACTAGTAACACCTCCTGCTAATGCTGCTTTAGTACCACTTTCAAAATCTTCTTTATGGGTGGCTCCAGGATCTCTAAAATGGGTATGAATATCAACGCAACCAGGAAAAACAAACCCACCAGCACAGTCCAAAATATCTCCAGAATACTCATTGCTATCTGTAAAGCCTTTGATTTTACCATATTCAACCACCATGTTAGTTTCGTGAATTCTATCCCATAGTACTAATTTTCCATTAGTAACTAGCATGAAAAACTCCAAAAAAATTATGTTCAAATGATGTTTTTGTTTCAAACTACGATAGAAAATTAAAACTTAGATATCTCAAAATCTTAATATTCCATTGCAATTCTGATTCTTTCAAGCTTATGTATCCAACAGAACAAACGCTACTACCTAAACAGTTTGCTGTATTGCAACCAGTTCTGTAAAATCCATCTTCATTTCTTCTAGTTTTTGCTTTTGAAAGACAGAACGGACATGGAAGAAAGAATTTAATTCTTTTCTGATGATTGATCTTGAACAGTTTTATCTTGCGTAGCTTCTCCAACAGCAACATCCGTACTTACATCAGCCGAAGCATCCTGAGTAATAATAGCATCAATTTTCAAAGATTCGCCATCTTTCTTTTGTTCTGTACAGCTAAGAACAAAAATGCACATAGCGGTGAAAAAACAAGCACACATCGTTTTTAAGAAATGATCTTGAATGGACATGTTTCAATCACTCCAATATTAAATCCGACAAAACAATAATCCATTTTAAAATAATTAGCAAATACAGAATTATCTAGCCAATTCTCGCAATTTTAAACTTTCAATTCCAAAATTAGTCCAGCGCAAACCCCACTGAGATGGATGTTCACACAAAACCAATTTTTCACCATTAAAGCGATGCCAGGCGTTATCTTTGAATGTAGAAAATACTGGCAAATTACTAATTTTTTCTATAACAAGAATATTTGATTCTCCACAAACATCCAAACTATCAATAGATTTCCAATAGTATGTAGACACAATTGGATTATTCATTATCTTCTCACGATAAATTCATCTTTGAATGAAACCACCATGGATGGAACGTATCGTTTTTTGGTATGCAAAAAAACTAAATTATTTACTGTTTCTATTTTGATCACCGGAGCGTATTGATCTACAGTTTCTATCCAATCTCCAATTTTAATGTTGGTTGCAAGAACCTTCTTCACAACTCCACTCTGCTCTTCAAAATATATTGTTCTGTTTTGACTCCTGCATGCCTAAACATCGCAACAGCAGCGTGCGTCATTGGCATATCAGCATATTTATTTTCAAGATAGATAATCCGTTTAATACCTGCCTGTATAATAATTTTAGCGCATTCATTACATGGAAACAGAGTACAATAAAGAGTGCAATCCTTGGTAGAACCATTGCTGTTCAATATTGCATTTACTTCTGCATGAACAACATAGGTATATTTGCTGCGAAGCATTGAATCTTCCATGGTATCAGTTGGATTGATACCATCTTTTCTAGTCCAAGGAAATAATTGATCGTCACAACCTCTTGGAAAACCATTATAGCCCAAACCAACAACAATATTCTGATCATTAACTATAACTGAACCAACTTTTGTATCTGGATCCTTAGATCTCAAAGCTATCAACTTAGACATTAAGCAAAATGTATCTTCCCAACACAAATGAGTGTTTCCTATCGGCTGAATAGTTCTCAATTTTATTTCTCCACTTCATTATTCAATGCGCATTCTAATTTAATTGCCGCTTCTTCAAATGCCTGATGTTTCGCAAAGTAGAATTCTGAAGATTGTCCGTACGGAATACTACCACTTTGCGAAACATTTAAGTATCTTTGTGATTCTTTACGAAAATGATTCTGTAATTGTTTCAATGTATCTTTAGAAATTTCCATTTTTAACCTCAACTAAAATTTTTTGTTTAAGTTCTATGGAATCTTTTGCTTCTATTCTTTTACCATTCTCTAAAACGGCATAGCATTTGCTTATTTTATGTCCACAACAAGCATTCGCCACATGAGGCAAATCAGAAACACAATAATCATGACCTTTATGATTAGGAGATTTACCACACATCGGGCAGGCTCTCATTCTATCTTTATCTAATTTTGTGTTATCTGAAACATACTTCCAAGAATTGATTTCAGCATCAAACCAAATCGCATGACCATTATGATACGCAATCATTGCATTTGCAACCAGAAACTCACAAGATAATACTAGTCTACTCTTGATTGTTCAGAAAAATCATTTTCATCTTCCGTTTCCCCAACAATCAAAAACATTTTTGCATAATTCTTCAACTTTTCTTAAATCATCGTAGCTGAACATCTTAAATTCAAACTTGCAGTAGAACGGCAAACTAGCCGCCTTCTTAACATAAAATTCTTCATCAATAGCTACTTGATTTCCATTTTCAAACCACCATTCTGAAATGTGTCTTCCAAATGGTTTAATCCTACCGTGCAAAAAATCAAGCACAGCCTGAATACGATTATATCCATCAAGAAGAATCAAAGATGAATTATTTTTATATCCTATCCAATAATCACTTCCATTCCAACAAATAACATTATCTACAGATCCAAGCGTAGCTATTACGTTCTCTATATATTTTTCTTTATGCGCATTCGTCCAATCAAAACTATGTCTAAAATCCGATTTTAAAACAAGTTTTCCAGATTTTTCAATTAAAAATTGGTTTTGTTTTTTCAACCAAAAATCTAAATATCCCCAATCTAAAGAAAAACTATTCGGTGATTGAGCAATTTCTTTTTTCTGAAATAGAAACTTATCCATATTATCTCCTGATCATGGAGCACTTGGAAAACAACGTCTAGATTCGTCTGCTTTTTCTTTTCTTAAACAATTCTGACAAATATCAGTATCAGATCCATTAAAGAACCAATTTTGCTCATGCAAAATAACACGAGTTTGTTTTGGATTTTCTGTCTTTATCATTTCGCCACAAGAGTCACACATAATGTACGATATCACCATCAGTCACCCCCTAAAATGCTATGCCTTTGCTCAAAAGCTGTGAAACAATATCTTGTACTTTATGGAAATTAGGATGCTCACTATTTCTGTGAAACAAATTTTTGCTAAGCCAACCTGGATTGCGTCTTTTATGATCGGGAACATCCATTCCTTTAAGCATGATTTCAAGTTTGTCCAACATTTCATTCTTATTCATGATTTCTGAAAAAACTCCTCTGAAAAATTATCATCATCAACTTCTGATTGCTTTCTTTTATTTTGGAAAATTTGAAATTTAAATTCATCTTCGATGCCGTATTCATCTTTTGCGTCTTCCATCTATTCTCCTACTCTAATTAAGTTTAATAAAAACCAGGAGTTAGTGAGAAAAGTGAGTATGACATGCCAACTCCTGGATTTTAAATCTGGATGGGGAGATTCGAACTCCCGACTTTCTGCTCCCAGAGCAGACACGCTACCAAGCTGCGCTACATCCAGTTTTCAAACAATCAAGGATAGCACCTAGATTTTACTAGGTGCTATCCTCCACCCTCGTGCCGAAGGGTTTCTAAATAATGGAGGTGTCGGGAATCGAACCCGAGTCCGAAGAAGCATCCACCAAGACATTTTTACAGGTTTAGGCACTCTGAGAACGACACATCAGAGCGAGTACCAGACTCTGAGTGGGTTGCCAGATTTACTGGCTAGGTGCTGGGAATTTACTACAAACCTTTTACCCAGCTTCAGGTTTGCAGGCTTATCTCACTAACTGGAAGCCATCCCAGTAGCTAGTCTCTAATGTACGCAACCATCCGCCTAGAGACCTCGGCAGCGGTCACGGCTACTCAAGCAGCTTTAGCGTATTCGTCGGCACTTATACAGTGCGGTCGGCTTTTTAACGAGGCCATCCGACCAACCCCGACCTGTGTCGTTAGATTCCGCAGTCCCCGTCGAAACCAGGTCACCCCCAAATTTTCAATCAACTAAGGAGGGAGTGGGATTCGAACCCACGGACCATTTCTGATCACCGGTTTTCAAGACCGGATCCATAAACCGCTCGGACATCCCTCCATTGAATGAATACTACATCAAAAAATGGAAAAAAACTGAAAATTTTTCATTTTTCTTTTTTCAAAGCATTAATGAAATTTCATCTATCTTTATGTAAAATATCCCATAAAGCTAAGAAAAGAGATTCGTTTTCATTATTAGTATCAACAGCAGTTTGAGTTTTGCTAGTTACAATTTTTACACGCCACGGTCTAATACTACCTTCACACTCGCATGATGGATTATAAACAACAGAATAATACCATTTTAAATCAACTATTCTTTGGATTATTTCACTCCTTCTTTCAACATTATTCCAATATAATAATCGATGTTGAATATTATTCCAATTAATTTCATTAAATTTCTTCTGATTCCATTGCAAACCTGTCTGCTCTATAACTGAAATAACTCTTGCTTCATCCCCTAAAAAACCCTTATGAATTGGAATAGAAATATCTTTATTGATATTAATTTCTTTTTGATCAACTTCATACCAACCAAGACCAAATAAGCGCATTCCAACATATATATCTATCGCTATTTCTTTTGAAGTATATTTTGAATTTATCCAACATGAACGACAAACCTTTTGTTTAGTAAATGGTGTTTCAATTTTAGCGAGCTCGTGACAGCCAGGAATAGTACATAATTCTTGTCGCATTACGAAAACTCCAATCAATTTTCTTCTTTTTTACGATATTTTAAAAAATAATAACCTAAGCCATCGCATTCATAACAAATATAGTACATAAAAGTATTTGTGTTATATAATTCTGTTGACAAATTTATATTGACTGTGATAGAATTTTAATATGAAATCAAAAGAAGTATTAAAACTATTAAGAGTCACTAGACCAACTCTTTCAAGATATGTCAAAACAGGATTATTAAAAGTTAAAGAATTACCAAATGGTTATTATGATTATGATAAAAATTCAGTATTTAAATTATTAAATGCCGATATTCCACAAGTTAATGGCATTTATTGTAGAGTATCAACTGCAAAACAAAAAAATGATTTAGAAAATCAACAAAATATATTAGAACAATTTTGTGTTAAAAATGGTCTTACAATACAGAAGATTTACAAAGATGTTGGATCAGGTATAAATTTTGACCGAAAAATGTTCAGAGAATTATTAAATGATGTGACAAATTATAAAATAGATAAATTATTTATTACTTATAAAGATAGACTTAGTAGAATATCATTTGATATGTTTTTGAATTTATTTAAAGAATTTGGTTGTGAAATAATAATACTTAATGAAATTGATGATGAAAAAACTATAGAAAAAGAGATATTTAATGAGATAATTTCACTTATTCATTGTTTTTCAATGAAAGTATATTCAAACAGACGTAAAGAAAAACTCAAATTAATACAGAAAGATTTAGAATTAGAGATTGAATCATGATGCTTGTCGAAAGACATATTGTCAAGAAAAACAAGCAGATAGATGAGTTATGCTTTTTATCAAAAAACCTCTATAATTATTGTAACTATTTGCTTAGACAAGAGTTTTTCAAGAATAAA
>Ga0208958_1000909_pt1 | contig 32425 bp, 32 predicted proteins | sample RifOxyB1_FD_184032 | JGI IMG/M metagenome (GOLD analysis project Ga0208958, IMG submission 184032) | Soil microbial communities from Rifle, Colorado - Rifle Oxygen_injection B1 (SPAdes) | ecosystem: Environmental > Terrestrial > Deep subsurface > Rock core/Sediment | place: Rifle, Colorado...
AGAAGCGAAACAAATCGTCCCCGACTACATACCGGATGAGGCCTATTTAGAGGATCGCAAACTTGGTGTTCAAATAGAGTATTACCAAAGCAATAGCCGGGTTCACTCAATTACGTGGACCGCACCACAAACTCAAAACTAACGTCGGATACTCTGACCCGCGCCCTTAAGCTGGGTACCTGGATTAATAGTTTCAGTAGGTACGGACACCAACTTTTCCGATACAATACTATCATATTCGAAAATTTTTCCAAAACACGAGATTGGAGCAAACGTGAGAACAACTATTATTGCTGGAGTAGTCGTGGCATTGATGCACAGCATGTGTCTGGCTGCCGATGCGCCAGAGCATTCTTCAAAGGGGCTGTGCGCAGACCCCGGCATGAAGGAACTTTTCTATTCAGCATTCATGAACAGCTCACACATGCTGAAGCACAGGTACACGGTGTATTATCGGCTGGTTTCCGACGAAACCAACAAAGCGTTCGATAGCAGCTGTAAACTCAATCCAGACGGAAAGGCCGTCGCGCGCCATACCGAATCCGCTTGTTTGAAAGCTTGCGATAAGAATGCAACCGGCTATTTCAAAAGCATTCTCCCCACCAAAGGGAAAGAAAAAGAATTATTCAACGAATGTGCTCTGGTCTGCACGATGACTTCCATGTCCATGTGGCACTTCGTCCTTGGTGCCGGAAAAGCGAGTGCCTGTGCCTCCGAAGTTGCCCAGCTCAAAGAGGCGGCGATTAAGCAATCCCCGAGCGTTGCCGGGTTTTCAAAGCTAAAGAAAGCCATTACGCAAATTGCGGATAAAATCGCGGCTGACGGCGACACCGCAGGCGCCGCGAAATAAAGCGTTGAGTGACACTCCCCGGGGCTCATGCCCCCGGGGACACACAGCTAATCGCCGCCCTACGCAGCTCCGTGAACCTCACCGCGCTCTTCGTTCTTTAAAAAGTCGAGCAGCGCGAATTTTTCAGCATCGATTTCCTGCCGCGATCTGAAGCCCAAGCGCCGAAACACCGTCGTCGGCGGGCACCAGCCTTTCACGGCGTGAAGAAGCAAAAAGGCCATCTGGCTGCTGAAGAAATAAAGCCAACCCTTGCGACCCTTTATACCTGCCGTGAAAGCCGCGCCTCCGACAATCGCGAAATTGGCCATGACGGCGCGGTCGACATCCCATTCCCGTTCGAGTTCAGCCAGTCTCTTGACGATTGCGTCGTGACCCTGATTCTTCAAGAACGCAATCCGCCCCTCCGCCTCTCGATCAATCCGTTCATTCACGTAGGGGGCGGTCTCATCTCTGATTCGATCGAATTCTTTCATAAGACTCTCCGGTCATTCTTGTCGTGGGAAGTCAAGGGAAGTCAGGCTCAAACAACACGCTTCAGCATCCGCCCGCCCTCACAGTTTTGGATACCGATAAGTTGGTTAGCGGGGCAGTATTTCGTAACCCCAGTAAAAATTCCTGAAGTGGCAAACACCCCTAACAGGCCTCGCAGCCATCCGGGTCCCGAAATCAGAACAGCAGCCGTTCCAGCGGCAATTCCGAAAGCCAATCGGCCATATCTTTCCTTCGGACCAACATTGCATGTCATGAACGCGTCTCCTCTTGTTTCCGTTTCGTTGTGCAAGGCGGGCTCCAATAGACTACGGCTTCAACTGCATCAAAGCCTTACCGCTTTCCATGTCAGCGGGTACCGACGTGTGCTCGTGGATGACCAGCCACTTCCCGTTCATCTTGCGGAAGCACGCCGTCCAGCGCAGCCAGACGTCGACCTCCTCGGTGCCGCTCATTCTGAAATGATGTAAGCCGCGGCAAACGCCCAAATCATTGCTGACATCGATCTTCAGATCTCGAAATTCCAAGGTGATCTGCCCTTGCATCATCGGAAGGCTCTTCGCCCAGACCTCACGCCAAGCCTCGATTCCAACATGCTGCAGCGGGGGCATGAGGTCGAAAGCCACGATCCCCGGGGCATAACAGGCGACGATTTTTTCGAGATCCTTTGCGCGAAAGGCCTCCGAGAAGTTTTCAATCGCCTGTCTGATTTCCGCTTCGTCGTCGTTCGTCTGCCGAATTGGATGCACATTGCTCATCGGCGGTTTTGGGGCTTCAGTCGGTTTCTTTTTTTTAAGGATGTTCACACCGCGAAATCTTGCAAAGTTGATACTAATAATTCCACGCGGGCTTCGACCCGTCTGGCCTGTGACGTGCAAGCCCGTCGTTTAGGGAGAATCAATACATGGCACGGCCCGACAGCTCTTACCTTCTTGAGCTTCTGAACAGATCGTCGGACGAAATTCTCCGCGACTGGACGGCGAACCAATTTCGGAATCCGAGACTTCGGCCCGAACTCCTGCGCGAATCCGAACTGCGTGACCAGTCGAGCACTTTCCTCGAGTCACTCCGAACGGCGATCTCGAATATTGAACAAAGACAGGGCGACCTCACCAATATCCTGCTCCAGGAATGGAACGAAACAAAGCAGCTCCTCGAAACAATTTCCCGCTCGCGAAGTCAGAAAGGCTTCACCCCTTCTGAAACAGCTGGATTAATTTTTTCATTGAAGCAATCTCTATTCTCCCGAATTCGCGCTGAGCTGCGCGAATCTCCTGATCAGCTTTATCAGGAGATCTCGCAAGCAAACGCGGTTCTGGATATGCTCGCACTCTTCACCACCGAGGTCTTTCAACGTTCCCGCGAGCAAATCATCGCGCGTCAACAAGAGGAAATGCTCGAGCTCTCCACACCCGTAGTGAAACTCTGGGATAGAATTCTGGCGCTTCCGATGATCGGGACCCTGGACAGCGCGCGCACCCAGGTGGTCATGGAATCTCTTCTCCAGAAAATCGTTGAGACGGGTTCCGAGGTCGCCATCATCGACATCACAGGCGTGCCAACCGTGGACACCCTGGTCGCGCAACACCTTCTCAAAACAGTGTCGGCCGCGCGCCTCATGGGCGCCGACTGCATTATCAGCGGGATTCGGCCGCAGATCGCGCAAACAATGGTGCACCTCGCGGTTGATCTTTCGAATGTCACAACAAAGGCAACCCTGGCGGATGCCTTCCTGGTCGCGCTCGAGCGGCTCGGCCATATTCCCGAAGTCCGCCGTCGCGAAGAACCTACTCCTGGAAAGAAGCCCGAGACGGCCGGCTTCTTCGGAACGCAGGCCACGCGAAAAATCGCGTAACTGGCGAAAGGTGCCTTTATGGATCGGATTCCAATCTTAAAACTGGGAAACTTCCTCCTGGTGACGATCCAGGTCGATATGTATGACCAGCTCGCGATCGCTTTACAGGACGACCTTACCAGCAAAATCGTACAAGCCGGGGCCAAAGGAGTTCTGATCGACATTTCGTCCCTCGAGGTGGTTGATTCGTTCATGGGAAGAATGCTCGCGAATATTTCGGAGATGACCCGGGTTTTGGACGCAAACACGGTCGTCGTTGGAATGCGTCCCGCGGTCGCGATCACGCTCGTCGAACTCGGCCTGTCGTTGCCAGGAGTCCAGACCGCTTTAAGCGTCGATAAGGGTATGGCGCTCCTGAATGCGATGCGGGAGGAGCGGCCAAGTGAGGGACTCGGTGAACGGGAACCTGGCGCAGCTTAGACAAATCGCCGTAATCGGATCAGAGATTATCGCCATTCGCACTGATTCGGACATCGTCCAGGCCAGGCACCTTGTCCGCCGTTGGTCGAATCAGATTCAGCTCAGCCTGATCGATCAAACCAAACTGGTGACTGCGTCCAGCGAGCTGGCCCGCAACGCGATGGTCTATGGTGGCGGGGGAACACTCACGATTGAGCTGGTCGAAACTTCTTTGAGAAAAGGACTTAAATTGACCTTCGAAGACAAAGGGCCGGGCATTGCTGATGTGGAATTGGCAATCCGGGATGGCTTCACGACCGGATCGGGCCTGGGTCTCGGTCTCGGCGGCGCGAAACGCCTGGTCGATGAATTCTATATCGACACAAAAATCGGAGAAGGGACACGTGTCACGGTTTATAAGTGGAAGCAATGAAGCCCGCCTGTCGATCCTAGTGCCGATCGCGGATATTTCGCAAGTCGGAGAAGCTCGGCGGCGTGCGACCGTCCTTGCTTCGACGATCGGATTCAGCGAAACGGATATCGGCAAAATCGCCATCATTGCCACAGAACTGGCCAACAATCTCATCAAACACGCCATTACCGGACAGCTGATCCTTACGGTACTCGCCGGTCCAGAAGAGGGGCTGACCTGCTTCGAACTCCTTTCCTTGGACCGTGGGCCGGGGATCGTCAGTATCCCTGAAGCGCTGCGGGACGGTTTCTCCACGGCGGGCAGTCCCGGCACTGGTCTCGGTGCCATCCGACGCTTGTCGAGCACGTTTCATTTGTATACTCAACTTGGAATCGGGACCGTCGCGGTCGCTCGAGTCACGAAAAAAGCAACGCTCGCCTCAAAAGAGCGACACACCGACGTGGGAGTCATCTGCCTGCCCTACCCCGGAGAGCGGGCGTGCGGAGATGGCTGGGCAGTCGAGTTCCTTGAAGAGGGCCCTCTCTTCATGGTGGTTGACGGACTGGGACATGGCCCTGGAGCCGAGCAGGCCGCTGAAGAAGCGATTCATACTTTTAGGAAAAACAGGGAACAAGATTTTCAGGAAATCTTTCGACGCGAAAACCTCGCTTTGCGAAGTACTCGCGGTGCGGCACTCAGTATGGCTCAAATACGCTGGAATCGAAACGAGCTGATATTCGCCGGGATCGGCAATGTTTCTGGAGCGATCGCCCGGCCCGAGGGCACGAAGATCCTGACGACTCAGAACGGCACTCTCGGCACGGAACCCCGGCAACTCAGGATCATCTCGGTTCCCTGGTCGGCGGAATCGCTCCTGATTATGAATTCAGACGGCTTGATGACCCAGTGGAGACTCGACCGATATTCCGGACTCATAACGCAACACCCCAGCATCGTGGCCGGCATTCTTTATCGCGATTTCAACAGAGGCACCGACGATGTCACGGTTCTCGCAGTCAGAACCTCACCAGGAGCTGACCAGTGACAGACCGGACAGTTTTTTCGATGCAGATCAAAATCGAGCATGACATCGTCCTCAGCCGCCAAAGGGCAAGACAGATCGCGGCAGCCCTGGACTTCGAAACACGTGATCAAACCGGATTCGCGACCGCTGTTTCGGAAATCGCGCGAAACACCTATCAGTATGGAAAGGGCGGCCGGGTTGAATTTTCAATTTTGGGGGAGTCTCCGAAGCAACTGCTCTCCGTCGTCTTTCGAGATGAGGGACAAGGAATCCCCCATTTACAGGAAATCATGGATGGCACGTATGAATCACCGTCCGGAATGGGACTGGGCATACTGGGCGCGAGAAGACTCTCTGACGAATTCGAACTCACCTCATCAGAGAATGGAACGATCGTCAGGATCGGCAAATACCTGCCGCCGCACAAACAAGGGATCGGCGTCCCGGAGATCCTGAAACTCGTCGACGCCCTGGCAACCCAGGCGCCGCAGACCCCGTTCGAGGAAATTCAGCGCCAGAACCAGGATCTCCTGCGTGCCTTGAATGAGCTGCAGGCCCGACAAGAGGAACTGGCCCGCGTGAATCGTGAACTGGAGGATACGAACCGCGGAGTCGTTGCGCTTTACGCGGAGCTGGACGAACGGGCGGGCTACCTCCAGCGCGCCAGCGAACTGAAGACCCGTTTCCTGTCCAACATGACTCACGAATTTCGTACTCCGTTGAATTCAATCATGAGCCTCTGCCGACTGCTCTTGGACCACGTCGACGGCGATCTCACCTCTGAGCAGGAAAAACAGGTCAAATACATTCAAAAATCAGCCGAAAGCCTTTCGGAGCTGGTCAATGATCTGCTCGACCTCGCTAAAGTTGAAGCGGGCAAAACAACCGTTCAGCCAGAGCCCATTGATATCCAAAACCTGTTTTCCACCTTACGCGGAATGCTTAGACCGCTACTCGCCACCAACGAATCGGTTCAGCTGATTTTCGAAGACCTCCGGTCAGATCTCCCGACCCTTTACACGGATTCAGCCAAACTCTCCCAGATTCTCCGCAACTTCATCTCGAACGCACTCAAATACACCGAAAAAGGAGAAATCCGCGTCAGAGCCGAACCAAAGGCGAACAACACCGTCGTTTTCGCGGTTTCTGACACCGGAATCGGCATCGCGAAGGAAAACCATGAGCGTATCTTCGAGGAATTCATGCAACTGGAGTCCAACCTTCACAAACGGACCAAAGGCACGGGACTCGGCCTTTCGCTCTCGCGCAGATTGGCCGCCCTGCTCGGCGGCAGGATCCATCTCGAAAGCACTCCAGGCGCGGGCTCGACCTTCTTTCTCGAATTGCCAGCTCAGTATTTGGGCGCAGCTCAGGAAATGGCTATACCGGAACCGGCGCAGGCCAAACCCAAGGTACTCATCATCGATGACGACGAGATCGCCCGATACGTGCTCCGAACGGAGCTCACAAAGCAATATGCTCTCGTTGAGGCCAGCAATGGCCCAGAGGGTTTGACTCTTGCGCGCCAGCACCGTCCTGACGCGATTGTCCTCGACCTCATGATGCCCGGTATGCCGGGAGCCGAAGTACTTCGAAAGCTCGGCGAGGATCCCAAAACGGCGGACATTCCGGTCATCATCAATACTTCAAAATCCCTCAGCGAAACCGAACTGGCTTTTCTTAAACGAACCACCGTCGCCATCGTTAAAAAAGACAGCAACGCGCGGGAAACGCTTCTCTCGTGGCTTCGAGCAGCGGTCGGATCCGACGTTAACGCCCGGCTCAAGGAGGCTTTGCATGGATAAACCGCGAATTGCGGTCATCGACGACGACCAGGTTAACCGCTACACAATCAGCAAGATCCTGGAACGCGGCGGATATGAGGTACTTCAAGGTGACACGGGTGAAGCCGCGCTTCGCCTCGCGCAAACCAATCCGGAACTCATGGTGCTCGACGTCCAACTCCCGGACATTATCGGTTATGAGGTGGCCGCCAGACTCAAGGCCGACGCGAGAACCGCCAGCATTCTGATTCTCCATCTTTCGGCTACATTCGTGCGAAGCAGCGACCAAGTATATGGCCTGGAACACGGAGCCGATGCTTACCTGACCCATCCGATTGAACCACCCGTTCTCCTCGCAACGATCAAGGCCCTCCTGCGGGCGCGATCCGCCGAACTGGCGCTCAGAGCGGCGCACGAGCAGCTCACGCTCGCCCTCGATGGCGCGAGAATGGGAACCTGGGACCGGGACTTGGTTGCAGGTCGCCTGACGATTTCAGAAAAATGCGAGCAACTCCTTGGTTTCAGCCCCGGGGAATGGCCGGGTGTCGAAGAGGCGTTCTTCGCGCACCTCCATCCGGATGACAGGGACCGAGTCAGCCACCTGATCGATTCGGCCGTCAGGGAACACCGGTATTACGAAGCCGAGTACCGGAGTATCTGGCCGGACCAGAGCGTCCACTGGCTTCTAACCAGAGGTCACGCGTATTACGATGAAGCAGGAAAGCCAAACCGGATGGCGGGAACCATGGTCGACATCTCGCCTCGCAAGGAGTTGGAACAGCAAAAAGATGTTCTCGTTTCAAAACTTGAGGAGGCGATCACGTCACGCGACGAGTTTCTCTCGATTGCAACGCATGAACTTAAAACTCCCCTGACGTCCCTCAATCTGCAACTCCAGCTTTTGGACCGTCAACTCCGCCCAATTCCCGATCTCGCGCCACTCCCGGGAATCGCTATACCCTCGTCAACGCTGAAAAGAACGGTGGCTGCTTCGGAGCGGGAGAGCAGAAGGCTCGGACACCTTCTTGACCAGTTACTGGATCTCACGCGAATTCGCGCCAAGCGTTTCGACATCGAAAGATCCGAAGTTGACCTGGGCAACGCAGTTCACGAAGTCGTGGCCAACTTGTCAGAACAAGCCCACGAAGCCGGAAGTACCATTTCCATCGAAGGGGAGCAGCATCTTGTCGGCTTTTGGGATCGGAGCCGAATCGACCAGGTTCTGACAAATCTCCTTTCAAATGCGATCAAATATGGAAAAGGCAAACCTATCGCTGTCAGGCTTTCGCACGACACCCAAAAGAATCTCGCCCGTCTCGAGGTGACCGACTCGGGTATCGGAATCGCCCCTGAAATGCAGTCCAGAATCTTCGAACGCTTCGAGCGGGCTGCCGAAATAAAAAGCACGCACGGCCTCGGCCTCGGTTTGTTTATCGTAAAACAGATCGTCCAGGCTCACTCGGGAACAATCACCGTCAAAAGCGCACCGGAACAGGGCTCGACGTTCACGGTTGAACTGCCCATCCGAGGCCAGAGCCACTAGAATCAAATCAGCGGGCCCGTTCAATCACTGCAATCATCAGGAACCTATGATACTGTGCCCGGCATGGACTCACTCTCTCTCTTCTCAATTGGCCTGGCCGGATTCGCTGCCGGAGCCGTTCATGTGGTAACCGGCCCCGATCACTTGGCCGCAGTCGCACCGCTTGCAATCCAGGAAAATAAACGTCCATGGATTCTCGGATTGAAATGGGGACTCGGCCACGCTTCGGGCGTTGTTCTCGTGGCGGTCTTTGCCTGGCTCCTTCGCGAAACGCTGAGGGTCGAGGTCTTCTCTTCTCATTGCGAACGCCTCGTGGGGCTCATGCTGATTGCAATCGGAATCTGGGGCCTTCGGCGAGCCTTTGGGGTTCACGCGCATCCGCACCGTCATCCGGCGGACCACCCGACAGAACACACCCATCTCCATCTCCATGCCGAACGGGATCATCGATCCCACACCCACGCGGCACTCGGCGTGGGAATCCTCCATGGCCTTGCGGGCGCTTCTCATTTTCTGGGGGTGCTTCCGGCCCTTGCCATGCCAACCCGTACGGCCGCGGCTGTTTACCTCGTTCTATTCGGAACCGGGACCATCGTTTCCATGTCCGGTTTTTCATTTCTGATCGGAAACGTTGGATCGCGTCTGGCTCATTCAGGGTTGAATTACTTTCGCGGAATCGCCGCTACACTATCGACCGCGTCGATCGCCCTCGGGATTTTCTGGATCGCCCACTGACTAAAGAAGCGGAATCAATACCGCAAGCTCCTGGGCAGTGAAAGGTTTCACCTCGGTTCTTGAAGCGCAGAGGGCGTGAATCGCTGACATTGCACGCCCTGTATACGCTTCCTCAGAGGAGTAAAGGACTTCGCGGAGTTCACCTTCGGCGAGGACAAGCTTGAGATAATCATCATCGACGGCTCCGAGACTGTACCGATTTCGCATCCTTGCAAAAAGAGTATCGGGGTATTTTTGCGACACGGTCGCGAACTTTTCGCGAAGTTCGTTGTGCTGAACCTCGAAATACCGGAGCCGTTCACTGACCCTTTTTTTCACGTCCGCCGAAGAATATACGGTCGCTGGTCCCAGGGGATCCGATTCGACATCATAATCAATGACGGGATTATCAACCCTCAACACACGATCCTCAATGACTCGACCCAGCCCGTGAATGGCCGTCCCGGTCCAGATTTTTGCGGCCTGGGCAGGAAGGTAAATGGGGCCAAAGGGGAGAAGCGCGAGAGAAAAGTAATGAACTGCTTCGCGAAAACGCCTCTCTTTATATGCGCCTTTCGAGATCTTTCTAATCTCGCCCAGATACTCGCCCTGGTTTTTCGCAAAGCCACGACTTACCCGATTTCTCGAGCGAAGAAGACGATAAGCTTCCTGCAGTTCCGGGTCCTCACAAACAGGAGCCTCCTGAGCCGCGAGAGCGGTATATCCCTGCTGAGTGGATAGAATTCCACCGAAGGCCAATACGAATGCGAGGCAACCAAATTTCCACATAATAAATATCTCCGCAAACCATCCAGCGAATCGTCGTCCGGTTTGTTGCAGACAAGATGCCAGTCAGAATCGTTTAAAGCCCGTAGCTAAGTCCGCGTGAAAAAACAGATTATTCCGTGAAAACCGATTCCATTTCGTTCCCGCCTTGTTCAACTGTTCAAAAGTTCATCAGAGAATTGGTTGGTGTTTTTACGCACTTCGTTATAAACACCGCAGGACATTCGGAGGTCCTGAATGATGAAGTATTTTTCGGTTTCGCTCGTCCTGGTTTTTTCGATCTTTTCCACCGGAGCGTTCGCGAGTTCAGACGCACGAGACCTTCGCTGTGATCACCGCATCCGGCGTGCCGCGACCGCCGAACAAATTCGCCTCGCGAACAGAGCTGCGGAACACGCCTTCTTCGGCTCAGCGATGATTCGCAAAACCAGCTCCGCATTCGAAATCTATCAAGTTCAAAGCTGCGTTGATTCCCGAGCGAGCTTCGAGGGTCTCGCTATGCAGTATAAGCTGACCGCCGAAGGCCCTCGCAATCCGAGAAGCGTTTATACCTGCCTCTCAAAATTTCGCCGAACCAAACAAAATGGTCGGTGGTTGCAATGGACACACGTCGATACTGATTGCGGACTTTCCCGAAACCAGAACCTGCCTTTGCCGGGTTCGCCCGTGGATTCACCAGCGGACTCGAATTATGGTGCGGGTGGCACGGGCGGAGCCGGTCCGGACGAAATCTTCGACCCCGATCTCTCCCGCCGGGACCCCAGCTACGGGTCGGGACCGGATGACGTCTACGACGGCGAGAGTGGCTCGGGTGGGCCCACTTTCCCGGGCGATGGCTCCGGTTCTGGCGACGACATCTATCATTGATTTTCTCAGCGGCGCTCTTTATCCTTTCTGAATGGGCCTCTGCCTAACCTACGGACGGGTTTTCCGGGCTTTACAGGTTTTATTGATCTTGGCGATCACCGCAGGCACTTCAGCTTGCGGGAAGGATCTGAGCACGCCGATTATGAAGGATCCTGATCAACCCTTCGTCGGCGAAGATCCTGAGCTCCCCTACACTCCTCCCGAATTGCCGAATCGTCCCGATACCCCGGACCCAGAGCCCCCCTCTCCGCCGCCCCAGGAACATCGTCCCACAAAATACTGCGCACAAAACCCGGACGGGTCGTTCTCAAGCGATCGCTTCGAAGGAGGAGAAGCCAAGACTTACAAATGGGGGAACGGCGGAGGCTGCATCATGAGACCACTTCGGGAGGTCTGGGCCGTGGCGGCCAACCAGCCCATCATGAAATGGAATGATGTCACCCGTTCCAGCTACACACGCGGATTCAATTTTCCGAGCCCGCACGTCGTGCTCCTGTTCAACGTCCATTACGAGGTCGACGATTTTATCACGGTGAAATGGGATATGTCCTGGTCCCACAGTTTAAAGAGGGGAACCAGTGCTAAGCCGGAAAAGATCTTAATCAATTACGCGAAATACCACGGAACGAGCTACATAGAATATTGGGAAGGCTCCATTTTCATCAGCCAAGTCACCCCTGAGGTCACGAGCCTTTTCATGCAGAATCAGATCGACGCGAGCCGCACGAGCGTTGAGGACGCGGTCGCAACCGTCGCGGAAGTATTCCATAAGCTCAGAACGCAAGCGCCGGACTGGCAGGTCTTGCCTTAAGGAAGGCCTATCCCGCTTTCAGCGATTCAAGCCGATCGCGGTCGTCCAAAGCGGCGAGGTCGGTGTAGCCGCCCAGAATTTTCCCGTCAACGAAGATCTGGGGGACTGTTTGCATTCCTGAACGTCTTTCGAGCGCGTCCCACTGGCCATCATCATTCGGGTCAATCATGATCTCCTGAAAGGCAACACCGCGACTCTTCAGAAGCGCTTTCGCTCGCACGCAATAGGGGCATGTTTTAGTCGTATAAACTTCGATTTTCAGCGTCATGGGTGGTCCCGTATTCCAGTTACGCTGTCACGGCCCCGCTTGCAAGTCCGAACAAAAGTGATAACAAGCAGCTATTTTTTGCCGCAACTTTTCCGCAGTTTAGGCTAATATCGACTCCATGAACGCTGATCAACTTTGCCCCTGCGGATCGCAAATCAACCTGAGCGGCTGCTGCCTGCCCTTCATCGAACGGCGAAAACAGCCGGAAACAGCCGAAAAACTTTTGAGAGCCCGGTACACCGCATTCACGCTCGGGCAAGTGGACTTCATCATCGACACGCATCATCCCGAAACACGAGGTGACGTGAAGCGTGACGAAATCGAAGAGTGGTCACGCGAGTCAACCTGGCTCGGCCTCAAGATCGTCGAATCGAAGGCGGGGGCGGCAACCGACTCTGAAGGCCTGATTACGTTTTGCGCAAAATACGAGCTGCACGGCAAAGTCGAGGATCATTGGGAGGTCAGTCAGTTCAAAAAAGAAGACGGCCAATGGCGCTTTTTCGACGCGCGAGCTCTCAAGCAGGAGCCGTTCAAGCGCACGGAACCCAAAGTCGGACGCAACGATCCCTGTCCCTGCGGGAGCGGGAAAAAACAGAAGAAGTGCTGTAACTCGTAGCCGCATCGCGATCCCGGTTATCACCGAAGCGGCACATGACCTGCAATCCACGTCCGTATGGCAAAATACAATAATTCTGCCCTCAAGGCGGGCTTTTTGTTCCTGAGCGCTATTGGTCTGAGCATCACTGCCTTCAACGCGCAAGACCCCCCCCCCGAGGAAAAGGCAGCCGATCAGCAGCTCGTCAATAAGGCAGCCCACGCCCTCAATGATATCGTTCGCAAGGCAATGCCGACAGTTGTGAGTATTAGCGCCGTTAAAACGTACTCGTCCGGCGAGGGCCCCGCTCCCGGAATGCCGCCGCTCCCCTTCGGATCCGACGAGCCTGGGCAACCGGGTGAACCGTCTGAGGGAATCAATCCTCGCGCGCTCGGTGTCGGCTCAGGAGTGATTATCCGACCCGACGGGATGATTCTGACAAACAGCCACGTCGTCGAGGGTTCCGAGCGCATTACGGTCACCTTTGATGAGAAGCGTAAAGGCTCGGCACACATCGTCGGAATCGACACCAAAACCGACCTCGCAGTCATTCAGCTCGACAAACAAACCAACGGCGAAAAAAATCTGCCCGTTCTTGAATTCGGCGACTCCGATGACATTAAAGTCGGCGACTGGGCTCTGGCGATCGGAAGCCCGTACGGCTTAATCCGATCGGTCAGCTTCGGAATCATCAGTTCCAAAAGCCGCGCGGAGATGGGCGTACTCGACATTGAGGATTTCATTCAAACCGACGCGGCGATTAATCCGGGGAGTTCCGGCGGTCCGCTTCTGAACTCCAAAGGCGAGATTATCGGCATCAACACGGCGATATTTTCACAAGGCGGCGGCTTTTCCGGGATCGGATTCGCGGTCCCCTCGCGCATCGCGAAAGAAGTCGCCAACCAGTTAATCAGCGCTGGACGCGTTATACGCGGCTGGATCGGTGTCACGGCCCAGGATCTCGACGAGGACCTTGCAAGCCACTTTAAAGTAAAGGGAACAGCAGGAGCCTTGATCAGCGACGTCCGGCCGGAAAGTCCCGCCAGCAAATCACTGGCTCCCGGTGACGTTGTGGTGAAAGCAAACGGCCTCCCGGTTGAGAGTTCATCCAAGCTCAAGACCCTGATCGGAAAAACACAAATCGGTAAACAAGTTCAGCTCGATATCGTTCGCGATGGCCGCGCTGAAGTCATCACGATCAATAGCCGTGAGGAACCAGGCTCCCGCCCAGCCCAGCTGGCCGGACAAGCCGCCAAGAAGGGGGACCGCCCGGGCCGCGGCTCGCTCGGTCTCGCGGTGGAGGACGTTCCCGATGAAATCGCCCACTTTATCGGAAAACCGAAAAACGCCGGAGCGCTCGTTGTTGGCGTCCGGCTCGGCAGCCCGGCTTTTGACTCCGGCCTATTCCCCGGGGACATCATTCTCAACGCGAACAACAAGGAAGTTCGCAACGCCAAAGAGCTGACCCAGATCACGAAGAAGATGAAACGAGGGGACAGTACGGTTCTCTACGTCCAGCGCGGCGCGGATGATCGCCTCTTTCTCTCACTGAAGATGGCCGCGTAGGGAGAAGAAAGAACTCAAGTCGCAGCATCGTGCTGGCTGCCCCACTGGACTCAATCTTTATCAGAGCGGATGACTCGCAAGGCCTGTTTGATGAGCGTATCAACGTCCTGGTCCTCGAAAACGGCTGAGTCGATCGCTTCCTGCAGCTCCGCAACGTGTTTGGCATCCGCTTTCAAAGCGCGAAGAAGAATGGGCATTCGGTCCTGAGTGTCCGCCTCGAGATAACGAATCCGGCGAATCAACATCCCGGCATTTCCCCTCTTGAGGTGGAGATTGATGAGCATGCAGCCAAACTTCTGATTGGCGAGTTTAATCTGGGCCTGGTCGATCGAATCACAGCCAAGCACCTTGACCCCGGATTTACCCATCTTCACGGTGATGCTTCTGATGAACTCGGGGTCAGGATCGACGACTAGGAGTGCCTTCTGATTGCTTGCGATTCGAATCAGTTCAGCTTTTTTTGCGGACGCAGAATCAGCTTTGACCACGACCTTTTCGCCTGAACAGTTCGCATCAGGCGATCCTTTGACGTCGATCCTCGTCTCGTCATATGCGCCGGGATCACCGCCCGCGACGACGGTTGCGGACGAGTCACTCTCGTCGCTTCCGCCTCCAATGACCTGCGTCTCCAGATCATATCCCTGAAACGGTTGTCCTTCGAAGTGGAACTCCGGATCGGCGTAGACCTCGTACATCATATAAACGAGCGCGGAATCACGCACTCCGTTGCGCTCGATGATCTCGTTTGCGTGCCGAAGCCGGTCGACGATCGTTCGGATCAGGGCCCGGAACCAAAAACGATGTTGCTCGAGCTCCTCGTGAAAACCCTTTTCCGTGATTCGCATCAACTCGACGTCGGTCAACGCGACCGCAGTGGCCGATCGGTTTTTTCCGTCGGCGACCGACATTTCGCCCAAGGCCTGGAGCTCTTTCAGTTCAGCAAGCGGGATCCGTTCTTTGTCATAGTTTCGAAAAATCCCGAGGTTCCCTTTCACGATGAAGTAGAAATATCCGCCCGGGTCACCTTCTCGAAAAACGATGTCCCCCTTCTTGAACAGAACCGTTCTTTGAGGAGTGACTTGTATCGGCTCGCGAGCCGGTTCCCCTCCCATTTGCCTGAGCTTCGCCTCGACGAGTTCCGATCCCGTGGGCGCGACAACTTTTTCCGAAAGGGCTTGTATTTCGGACAGCAGCTCAGGATCCTGGATCCTGTTCCGATGGACGATTTCATTTGCGCCACGAAGCCGAGCCACGAGTACCTTGACGATCGTCCTGAACCAAAGCGGGGCCTGTCGAAGCTGTTCATCAACTTCAGAGCGGAGAATCTTCGCGACGATGACGTCGGTCAGCGCGATAGCCGTCGCCGAACGCATCTGACTATCGATCGTTGCAAGGTCTCCAACGGCTTGAAGCTCCTGAATAACAGCCAAAGGAATTCGGTCATTGCCGTTGCTGCAAAAAACGCCAACGCTGCCGCTGACGACGAAATAGAAGAAATCGCCATCTTCGCCCTCGTGGAAAAGAATCTCTCCCTTTTTGAACTGAAGCTTTTGTTCCAGGATTTGAGGCATATTCAACTCCAGGATAAACTTAGGCCAAACCAAACGCAAATCTCATAAACAACTGCTCTTAGCTGCCTCCGGAGTTGCCGCGAGCATCAAATTAATTTTCGGGTAAGTTGAGATTCATCCCGTCTAGTTCAAAATCACCCGCCGGGAGGCCCTCTCCATGGCAAAAGAAAATTGCACAGCACCAATAATAAACACACCAGATTGCGAACACCTTATGCTGTCTGTAACAAGACATCGCCCCCATTCGGGAGAATATTCAATCTTACCCAATAGCTGATTTTGATTATTGTAAACCCGAATCTCAAATACATGGAAGCTACCCTTCATACCATCTGAAGTGGCCCCGAAATGTTCACGCTTTTCGCCTTCTATTCGCCAGTGAGACCCTTCACAGTCGAGATTGAGCCCCAATGATTCCTCACGTATATCGATATCAAATCTAAGTTCCCAAGATCCGGCAGAACAGCCCACTCCCGGCAGCGCAACACCGAAGTGAACGCGATTCGTCGGATTCATGGGTTCCCACCATTCTCTAGGACTGAAATTGCTAGGACTTAAGGCCCTAATCAGGTCGTGAGAAACTCGATACTGCGTATCATCGATACCCATAATCCCAAGGTACTCATGAATAACGAGGTTAAACCGCGCTATGGTCGCGGTTTCGCCGCGGAGGTCCATCCACCGAGACCGATTAACCTTTATAAGCCTTTTCGAGGGATAATTAATTGCATCGACCTCCTGATCATCCAGCATGAGACGTCCTTCAGAGTAAACGGTCGTATTCGCGATTGCCCCTGAAAACGTGTCAATATTGATTGCAACCGTATTGGATGGAAGGCTTTTCATCAGGATCAGGGCGGTTTGGGCAGTTAAAATAAATTCTGACGCAACTCCATCGCCACCGTTCCCGTTTTCATTACCCCCATAACATAACGACGATACTCCAAAAGATAATGCAATCAGCGTAACTCGCAATTTCATAGTCTCTCATTTCCCCAACGGAAATAGTTGGACGTTTAAACGATACACTTCATCTCTATCCGCATCCCCGGACTCAAGAAACTCACAGAGATTACGGCGAAACTCTGCTATCATCCGCTTGGCATGTGGCAATTTCTTTTTAGAAATGGCCATGGTAATCCCGGTAATATCTCTACTCTGGACCGAATGCTGCTCGAGTGAATAGAGAGCCTTTTCGATATATTGTCGGTGTGCTGCGCGCAAAGCGCCGCTCGGAACGTCAGTCGACGTGGCAAGCGATTGTCCTGTATTTGACCATTTGCCATTTTCCCTGCAGACCATGCCCAAGTTTTCAAGTCGCGTCAGGGCTGAAACCACAGTCCCTGTACTGATATTCAGCTTACACGCGATAAATGAAACCCTATGTCGGCGTGGCTGTATCTCCAAAAGAGACAAAATCGCGAAGTATTCCCAGCTGCTGATCACCTCAAAGATTTCGTCGGCCAAGACTCGGTAATTCTTTTTCTCGCGCGGAACCTCACCGGCGGTGTTTACGAGAATTCTTTGCCTGGTTTCGTAATCCAATCCAATCTGATCTAGGATCTTTTTAGCTGCCTTGGCTGTAAGCGGTCGGCGGCCACTTAGAAGGGCCGAAAGAGTTGCTGAATCAATCTGCAGGCCTTTCGCGAAGGCACGAAGCGAATAACGAGGGTTACGTCTGCTTCGTTCCGTCAATTCATTTCGAAGATAATCAAGCAACATATGCTGACGATCTTGCGATGATCTGATGTCGTTATCAAGTATTTTGCCACAATGTGCGGCAATTTTGCAGCACTCCTCCTTGATCGACAAACTTACGCCCAATGCCAGCCTGTTCCATCAGAGTGACGAGCAATTCTGACGGATTTACCGCCTCGCGCGACTGCCTCTACAAAAAAAACCGGGTGGCCTTTGCGGGCCACCCGGAAATCACAATCTGGGTTAATGCCAGAATTGGGCGTCAGCCTATTGCTGAATCAACCAAGGGCTACTCCCAAACCAAGCGTTCCCATGAAGAAGTTCTCATTCGGTGTGAACGTAACGTCAGGCCTTAGTGAAAGGGCGACGTTCTTCCCGAATCCGATGTCGAGGTCACCTCCGACGTTCGGATAGTACTTCCACAAGGAATCCTGGCTGGCGCTGTCGGTATCCAGGTTCATCGAACTCGCGACCGAGCGGTAAATAACGTTCCCGCCGCCATGAGCCGAGATCCGCAGGCTGTCAGCAATGTTGTATCCGAATTTCAGGTTGGTCGGAATGATCAAGATATTGGCGCCAGGGGCACTGTTGCCACCGGTTGCCACATCCGGGGCCGAACCGAAGAAATTCGAGCCCGGAGAACCAAGATGTGAATAAATGAAGCCGACGCTCGGACCGAGGTACCAGTTCCGCTGCATCGTTTCGCCGAGCACTGATGAAGCGTTGTAGTCCATGCTCAAGCCCAGCGCGCCTCTGCTGGTGTTCGTATCTGAGGTGAAAAGATCCCGATACGCGATCACGCCTACGAGAGGCTTCACGCTGAAAATTTCATCCGTCAGATAGCCTTGAGTCACTTCGCTCGCTTCCGCGGTCGTGGCTCCCGTGGTGGTGGTTTCATCTCGTTCTTGAGCCCATGCAGCGGTCCCTACCACTAACGTCGCTGTCATCAGCCCTAATATGATTCTGCGCATATGTTAGTTCTCCCTTGTTTGACCAGGGAGATTGCATCGACCGTTCCAAAGGGACGAACGCTATGCGAAGTAGAACGAACCGAAAAGCCGCTCAGTGAGCGCCGCCTCGCTGAGGTCTCGCATTCCAGAGAAACAGCATAAGCCCTCCGCCGATGACGGCGAAACCAATCATGCTTGGGCCCCAAACGCCCCAGCCGAAGCGGTCGAGCAGCCAGCCCATCCCTACGCCAACTACCGAACCCCCTACGTACTGCATTCCATCGAAAAGGCCGGCAGCTGTAGCAGCGGCCTTTTTGCCGCCGAAATCCATCGAAGCCGTGCCCGACAGCATTGAATGGACCGTGCTGATCGCAAACGAATTCGCGATAAAGGCAACGATGACCCATTGAAGGCTGGGCGCCGTCCAGATCACGCCGAGACAGACGACTTGAACGAAATAACCCAAAAAAGCGACGGGAGCCCTGCGTCCTTTAAAGACCCAGTCTGAAATCGTACCGGCGAAAAACGCTCCCAATATCCCGGCAATGACGACCGCTCCGGCACCTTTTTGAAACACTCCGGATTCCAGCGACAACTTGTGTGCTTCCAACATGTAGCGTGGAAACCATTGTTCAAAGCCGTGCCTGACGAAACCCGTGCAAAATTCCGCGACCGCGATCGTCAAGGTAACCGGGTTCGTGAACACTTTTCGAACAACGTACTTGAAGCTCACCTTTTCAGTATCGCCGCTCGAGGCATCCTGAACATCCAGCTCCTGAAAGCCACAGTCCTCGGGTGAGTTCTGCACGAATTTGTATGTCATGAAGGTCATCACCGCGACGCACATCGAGGGAACGAAGAAAACCCACTGCCAGGGAAGAATCGTGACGAGAATTCCGCCAATGAAAAAAATGAGTGCCCGGCCCCCCTGAATCATGGATCCGAAGATGGCGGAAAACACGCCTCTTTCGCTGATGTGAAACCAGCTGGAGTTCACTTTGATCAACGAGAGCGCGCTGAAAGACTGAAAATAAGAATTCAATGCCCAGATGCTCGCGAAATAGCCGAGCAAGAGAGTGCCGGTTCCGAGGAACCCCATATAGGCGCCCAGACCGAAAAGGAAATTGAACACCACGGTCCCGATCGCTCCGATCATCATCGCTTTTCGACCGCCGATCTTGTCGGCGATCGGGCCGTTAAACATCGCGGATAGCCCGTAAATCAGCAGGGCCGGCGTGATAATCATTCCGATCTGCGCCTTGTCCCATCCATATTCGGTAGAGAGGGACTTGTTCGCGAACGAAAGATTGTACCTGCCCATGTACATCACTGAGTAGGTCAACCCGAGTGTCAGCCAGTTCAACGCGCGGCGTCTCCTGAACTCGACCGAATAGGTTCCCCTGACATCAGATAAAGTCGCTGTTTTTGCGTTAACTGATCCCATAATTTTCCCCGTCCCCCGTTACTAAATCTACTTACCCCGAACCTTTCAGTTCAACCACTGAAACCTCGCGGTTGCTGATTGAAAGCGCGCGCTTTCCTTTTACGAAATGAAGCAATTCATCACCGACCAGCTTTGCCGCGTGTTCATTCAGAACGCCGGCTTTGATCAAGTCCTCGGGTTTATCAAGCGGTGCCCGGAGAAGCGGAAGAAGTTGTGTAACGGTCGTGAGATGCTTCAAGGCGATTTTATGTTGATCAGCGAGAATTCCGAGATAACAGCGAAGGAGATCGAGCACCTGGCTTTCTGATGAAGACGGAATATCCGGCCGGGTGCTATCCCGAAAACCGGAATCTCCGACTTCGGACGCCCGCTTGAGCGCGGAAAGAATCAGCTCCCCGCTGTGCTTCAACTCTCCTTTATTCAAGCCTCTGAAAGTCGACAGGTGTTCGATATCTTTCGGACGTACCCTCGCCAAGTCCATTAAAACAGCATCATCGGCCACCCAACGGCGAGGTACGTTCAGCTGCCGTACGCGCTGCTCGCGCCAGCCGACCAGTTCGACGAGCGCCGAATGCGCGCGTTTGTCCAGATGGGCTCCACGGCTTAAACGCATCGCCAAGCCGTGCGCATCCATCTCGTAAAGCGATGGATCGCTCCATTTTGCCGAAAGCTCGAGCCCCCACGTCCGGCGCCCGAGTTCATCCAATTGCTCCAGCAGACGCTGCCCCAAGGCAACGAGGTGCTCGACGTCAGCGAGGGCGTATTCCAAAAGCTGCTCAGGAAGGGGCCTGATCGCCCAATTCGTTCGCGCATGTCCCTTCTTGATCATAACACCAAGCACCGACTTCAGGAGCTTTCCGAGTCCAACACCTTCTCCATAGCCGCAAAGCGAGGCCGCGACCGCGGTATCCAGGATCGGAGACGCGACGATTTTGAAGCTGGTATACAAACACTCCTGATCACCCTGCGCCGCGTGGACAATTTTCAAAACAGCGGGGTCCTGAAAAACATCAAGAAGAGGCTGTATGCCAGGATCAAAGGAACCATCTGGCCCGTGCGCAAAGCCCCTCTTGAACGCTTTCGCGTCAACGAGCCATGACTCCTCGCTCGTGGCGACCTGGATGATTTCGACGATCGGAAAAAACGTCTGCTCGCGAATGAATTCAGTATCAAAGGCAATGGTCTCGCGGCCCTTCAGGGCATCTGCCAGAGCTTTGATTTCATCGGCTGTGGAAAGCAGCCGTGAATGAGTCTTCATTCACAAAGCCTTTAGCGGCTAGCGATGCCGCCTCGGCGGCCGGGGACGAGGCCGGGGGCCAGCGCCTTCCGCGTCCTGTCCGCAGAGTTTGCCGTCAACAACCACGAACCCGGGGTCGTGACCCCGTCCGGATGGATTCGCATGCACCCAATGGATGATCGCGCCAACCGGAGAAGCCGGGTACGGGCCGGAGCGGGCCGTTGATGTAATGTAATCTCCGCAAGCTTCAACCGTCATCCCGATTCGCGGATCCGGTATCGGGCCGAAGTCCTGGTTATAAATAACTTCGATAGTATCCTCGCCGTGCTTGCCGATATTGATGACAAAGTGCTCGTGGCCGTTCCGGTCCGGAAACACCTGAACGACAGTTCCGAAAACATGCGCGCGCTCACGAAATTGATTGGGCGTGGTGCGCTTCCAATGCAGAACTTGCTGATTGTTGATCGGCAAATCGCGCCCGTAGGACAAGCACGGCGGAACAACATCATCGGCCCAGCTTGTCGCTGTCCAGCCTGTGTGTACGAACAGAAGCACAAAGAAAATCGCAGAAACAAACCGAAGCCTCATTCTTCCCCCAAGTGTTAATGCATTCAGCGTAAGTTTACCGTGGGGGTCAGATATCCTGGTATTTCTGATTAATCAAGCAATAGTCTTGCAAGAAAATGGCAGGTTTTTATCAAGAATCTAAGCAGCGTTGGATTGTGGCGCGACGGCCTTTTCATTTCCCAATACAAAGACGCGGACTCGGATGATGGTCGCGCTTCCGGTAAGTGAAAAGTCAGTCATTTTGGGGTTCTCGAGAAACATTCTATAAGCGAAATCAGCAATCGTTTTGGCAGCCTCGACTTCTGTCTTCTGATATTCCTCGATCCGGATTTTAGATTTCAGCCACTGAACTCCATGTTCCCGGATTTCTGGTCGCAAAAAGGGCTGGCTTAGTAATTCCTCAACGTAATCACCGAATTCATTGTCCTCTTGAACCTGGCGTTGACGCCGGTCATAAATGTTCTGGAGAGGATCGCTGAGTCCTTCATCACAAGCCGACTCGAGAAGGGCGATTTCGCGATCATCAGACAAGGTGTCCAGCAGTGACAGAGCTTCGCCTTCGCGACGGACCACCAGCGCGATCATAGCGGCTTTCATAAGTCTCTCTCTCTGCTATACCCGATCCCTACGCTCAAATACTCTTCGGCAGCCCGTGACCCGACTCTGAGCAGATTAACAATATACACTCCGGGATATAGCTAAGCTCTGATTAGCTTTGATTAATTTTGAATTTTGGTGCATAGCGTAGAAATGTCATTGGAACGAGAAGTTGCCCGGCGTCGCACTTTCGCCATTATATCGCATCCGGATGCCGGCAAAACCACTTTGACCGAAAAGCTCCTGCTTTACGGAGGCGCCATTCATCTGGCTGGCGCCGTTCGCGCGAAGGCCAATCAGCGCCACACGACTTCCGATTGGATGGAAATCGAGAAGCAACGCGGGATTTCGATCAGTTCGAGCGTTCTCCAGTTCGAATACTCAGACGTTCAAATCAATCTTCTGGATACTCCAGGCCACAAGGATTTCTCTGAAGACACATATAGAACCCTGACCGCCGCCGACGCCGCCGTGATGCTGATCGACGCTACCAAAGGTGTCGAGCCTCAGACGCGCAAGCTCTTCGAGGTGTGCCGGATGCGCGGAATTCCGATTTTCACCTTCATGAACAAACTGGACCGGCCGAGCCGCGATGCTCTCGATCTTTTGGACGAGCTCGAGAAAGTCCTCGGGATTCGTTCTTGTCCCATGACTTGGCCCATTGGAATGGGTGATCGATTCCGCGGCGTTTACGACCGCCAAAGCCACGAGGTTCTCATATTCCAGACGGAGGGCGAAGCGAACGTCAAGGGGCGCCTTGAGCCGCGCAAGGTGACGGGAATCGACGATCCCGTATTCTCGGAATTGATGGCCGGCCCCAGAAACGACGTCGATGAAGGCCGCGAGCTTCACAACCAGCTCAAATCCGAACTGGAACTGATCGACCTCGCCGGAGATTCGTTTGATCTCCAGAAAATCCTGGCGGGGCAGCTGACGCCCGTCTTTTTCGGAAGCGCCATGAACAACTTCGGCGTGCAACGGTTTCTCGATCGTTTTATCGAGATCGCACCGGCCCCCATGGCCCGCAAAACCACCTCCGGAATGGTCGCGCCGACGGACACCAGGTTCTCGGGCTTCGTTTTCAAAATTCAGGCAAACATGGACCCCGCACACCGGGACCGCGTCGCCTTCATGAGAATCTGCTCAGGTAAATTCATTCGAAACATGAGCGCCACTCACGCCCGTCTCAAAAAAGAATACAAACTTTCCAAGCCGCTTCAATTTTTCGCGCAGGAGCGCGTCATTGTCGAGGAAGCCTGGCCCGGCGATATCGTCGGGATGCTCGATACGACCGGAGACCTCCGGATCGGAGACACTCTTTGTTCCGGGAAATCGTTTGAATATGAGGGCGTGCCTCGATTCTCTCCCGAGCATTTCGCGAACGTCATGATCCTGGATCCGATGAAACGAAAGCAGCTGAAAAAGGGGCTCGATCAGCTCTCCGAAGAAGGCGTCGTTCAGGTTTACAGCCAGCGCGGGCTCGGTGACAAGGACCCCATTTTGGGCGCGGTCGGCGCGCTGCAATTCGAAGTGCTCCAGTTCAGGCTCAAATCCGAATATGGCGTGGACGCGAAGATAGAAAAACTGCCGTACATTCATGCGCGCTGGGTGGAGGGCACGGGTCTCGATCCAGATTATTTCGAACGCCGCGAGGATAGCCGCTGCCTCGAGGACCGCGACGGACTGCCCGTGATCCTCTTCAAATCAGACTGGGGCCTGAGATGGGCTGAGGAAAACTACAAAACCCTGCGCTTCTTGAAAACCGCCCCGCAGAAGCGAGTTTAAAGCCTCTCATCTGAATTGTCGGATTTTGAATAGAGGTCATCGATGATCTTCTGAAAATGGTTCTCGATAACCGAACGTTTCATCTTCATCGTCGGGGTCATCTCTCCCTCTTCGATCGAAAATTCCTTTGATAAAACCGCAAAGCGCTTGATCTGCTCATAGGTCGCCAGCTTGCCGTTCACCTTGTCGATCTGCTTTCGAACTTGCGACAGAATCTCTCGATTTTCGATGATTGGGCCGGCGGGTGTTCCGAAGCGTGACCGCAACTCCGAAAGCGTTGTCTCTTTCAGCGTGATGAGCGCGCTCAAGTACTTACGGCCGTCACCTACCATACACACCTGACTGATGATCGGTGAAGTCTTGATCATTTCCTCGATCGGGAGCGGCGCGACCATCTTGCCCCCGGAGGTCTTGAGGACGTCCTTTTTTCGCCCCCGAACGCAGATGAGACCGCGATCGGTTATTTCGCCGGTATCGCCGGTGTGGAGCCAGCCTCCTTCAAGGGCCTGTTCGGTCGCGGCAGGATCCTTGAAATAGGCTTTGAAAACCTGTCTTCCACGGGTCAGGATTTCGCCATCATCGGCTATTTTGACCTCGATTCCGGGAGCGGGCCTTCCTACGGTTCCGGCCGACTCCACTCCGGGTTCACTCATGCAAATAATCCCCGTTGATTCGGTCTGACCCAAGGTATCGAGAACCTCGAGACCCAGGCGCCTGAACCATTTTGAAACATACGGAGGCAGCGCGGCCGCGCCGGAGGCGATCACTTTCGCCCGTTCCAATCCGAGCGCCTGCCTTATTTTTGAAAGGACAAGCCGGTCAGCGATCTTGAGCTGTACGAGATCGACCGGGTTAGGAAGCACACCCGAAAATTTTGCCTCCGCGACCCGCGCGCCCACATCAAGAGCCCAGAGCCCCAGGTTCTTCCTGACGAGCGGGGCTTTCTTTATCTTGTTCATCACGCCTTCCACCATCTTTTCCCAGAGTCTGGGAACTGAAAGCAGAAGCGTCGGTTGAACTTCGACGAGTTCGGTCGAAACGTTGTCGAATTTCGTGCAGAAACTCACCGCATATCTTCGCGAGATCCCGACTCCCTCGCTGTGGAGCTTCTCCGCGATGTGGCAAAGCGGAAGAAACGAGAAAAGCTCTTCTCCGGGGCCCATCGGAAGCCGCCAACCCCGGGCAATCACATCAGAGGTGAAAACGAGATTGTCGTGCGAAAGCAGTGCACCTTTGGGATTGCCGGTGGTTCCGGATGTGAAAATAACGAAAGCCTCGGCATGAGGGTCAATGCGGTCGAGATATGCCTGCGGCCGTTTACGGCCTTCGGCTTCGGAGTGCCGGGCGGCCAACGCGCGTCCCTCTTCCAAAGCCGACTTGTATGTCACTGCCTTGGGTGAAATTGACGGGTCTTTATCGAACGTGATGATCAGTTCAACGCTTTCCAAAAAGCGTCCGGCCTCGGGATCTTCAAGAACCTTCTTGAAATAATCAGCGTTACGAACGGAGAGAACCTTGGCCCCGGTTTGCTTCAGAATGTAAGCGATGTCTTTCGGATTGGAATTCGGATACAGGCCGGCCGATTTGCCACCGGCCAGCATGGCCGCAAGATCGAGATGAACCCATTGGGGGCAATTAGGTGAAAGGATGCAACTGATGTCTTCGGGACCGAACCCGCGAGATTCGAGAAAAAGGGCGAGATAATAAACACGATCCCAGAACTCCCCGGCGGTAATCGTCTTCCAAACGCCCCGCTTTTTGTAGCGTTGCGCTGGAGACTCCGGGCTTTCCTCGGCCCACTTGGCAAGTCGATGCAGAATCGTTGACATACCGTTCTCCTTTGCGGCCCCAATGAAACAAAGACGATTAGCGCTACCTGAGCGGCTTTGTCAACGAAATCGCAGCCCGAAACCCTTCAAAGAGGTGAAATCTCTAGAAACTCACGGAACAAGGTGCTAGACGAATTTGAACAAGGAGCGAGTATGGCCAAGAGACTCAGCGTAAAACACCGAAAGATCCGCCGCGACAAAGCAACCGCCTACCGGACGGGTACAGCCCCGAAAGGTCACAAAGTGGCCGTTGAACGCAGCAAAAAAGCGAATAAGAAAAAAGCACATCCCATGGTCTGAGTCTTTTAAGGACTTTTTTACCTTATTTACGGAACGGCAACGAACCGCTCAAAAAAACGGCGCATGAATTGCTCATTTTCAGGGCATGGCGACTACTGCACATATGCCTGCCGTTCTTCCAGTCCTGCCGATCCGAAACACGGTTCTCTTTCCGGCGATTTCGATGCCACTAGTTGTGGGCCGCGGACGGAGCATACGAGCGCTCGAAGAAGCTGAAGGGGCGGATAATTTAATCATCATCGCGGCTCAGAGGCTTCTGACGGCCGGTGACCCGGACCCGGGAGATCTCTATCAAGTCGGGACGCTCTGCAAGATAGAAAGCGTTGTGTCGTCCGAAGCAGGCGCTAAACAGATCGTGGTCACCGGTCTGAGCCGATACCGCCTCGCGGAATTTACTCCAGATCCCCGCGGTTTTCTTTCCACGCGCGGAGAACCCGTTGCAGATATCCATTCAGGCGACTCGATCCGCAATGAAGCACTTTTTAACAACCTTAAAGAATTGACACGCGAGATCCTCGAACTCCTGCCCGGTTCAATGGAACCCCTGATCCGCCTCGTGGAGCAAGTCGACGATTCGGGATACCTGACGAATGTCTGCGCCGCTTACTTGAACCTCACCTTGACTCAAAAGCAGGAATTACTGGAAACCGTACTCGTCGAGCAGCGGATGGAGATGCTGCTGAGCTACATGCGCAAAGAACGTGAAGTCCTCAATGTGCAACGTGAAATCCGCGACAAAATGTCCGAAAGAATCAACAAAGCACAACGCGAAGCGCTTCTGCGAGAGCAGCTCAGAACGATCCGATCGGAACTCGGCGAAGCCGCCGAGGAAGAAACGGCAGACGACCTTCAGCAGAAAATCCGGGAAGCTCAGCTGCCCGAAGATGCGATGAAACAAGCCCAGGATGAACTGAACCGCATCAAAAACCTCCCTTCCGCTTCGGCCGAATACCACGTTATCCGAACTTACCTCGAATGGCTCGCTTCGCTGCCGTGGACAAAAAGGACGGAGAGTCGGATCGACGTTCCTCGCGCGCGCGTGATTCTCGATGAAGACCACTACGGCCTCGAAAACGTAAAGCGGAGAATCACGCAATTTCTCTCCGTCGCGAAACTGAAAAATGACCTGCACGGCCCCATTCTATGCCTGGTTGGCCCTCCCGGTGTCGGCAAAACGTCAGTCGGTGCTTCGATCGCGCGCGCACTCGGACGCAAGTTCATCAGAACTTCGCTAGGCGGTGTCCGGGATGAAGCGGAAATCCGGGGCCATCGGAGAACGTATGTCGGCGCGATGCCCGGTAGAATCGTCCAGAGCATAAAACGAGTGGGCACGAAAAACCCCCTGATGATGCTCGACGAAATCGATAAACTCAGGGCCGATTTCCACGGCGATCCTTCGGCCGCCATGCTCGAAGTCCTCGACCCCGAACAAAACAAGAGTTTCACCGACCACTATTTGGACGTGCCGTTTGATCTTTCGGACGTTTTCTTCATTTGCACCGCGAACGTGATCGACCCGATTCCTCCTGCTCTCCGGGACAGAATGGAAATCATTGAAATGAACGGTTACACGTCGCAGGAAAAACTCCACATAGCGAAACGCTATCTGATCCCGAGACTCCTGCAGGAACACGGGCTCAAACCCGAATGGGTCTCGTTTCCCGAGGAAACGATTGAACGGATCGCGAGTCATTACACGCGGGAGGCAGGAGTTCGCGAACTCAACAGAAAGATCGCGGCTCTCTTTCGCGCGGTTGCCGAAGAAGTGATCCTGCACGGTCCAACGACACAAATTTCACTCGCTCCGGATCAGCTCCGCAAATTTCTCGGACCGGAGCGATTTTTCCCCGAACTGGCTGAACGGGTCATCAAACCCGGTGTAACGACCGGGCTCGCATGGACACCCCAGGGTGGCGATCTCCTTTTCGTCGAAGCGACGGCGATGCCGGGACGCGGGAATCTCACCCTGACCGGTCAACTCGGGGACGTCATGAAAGAATCCGCGCAGATCGCGCTGAGTATCGCCAGGACGAGTTCAGCCGGATTCGATTACCGGAGTTTCGATTTCTCCACGCACGACATTCACGTACACGTTCCCGCAGGCGCCATCCCGAAAGACGGCCCCTCGGCGGGAGTGACCATCCTTGTTTCGCTCGTCTCGCTGCTGCTGGGCCGTTCCGTCGAAAGCAAAATCGGAATGACCGGTGAGATCACTCTTCGCGGCGCGATTCTCCCCGTCGGGGGCATCAAGGAGAAAGTGATCGCGGCGGCTCGGGGCGGGTTGAGCACGGTTATTCTCCCGAAGAAGAATGAGCAGGACCTCGTGGATGTCCCGCAAGACGCGAGAAATCAGCTCAAGTTTGTCTTCGTCGAGACGGTCGATGAAGTTCTGAAAGAAGCTCTGCCCGACAACCACGTGGAAGAAGCCACCATTTCGGCCGCCTGATCCCGGCCTAACGAACGCCGGTTTTCGGGCAGAGGCCCGTAACCGGGCATTTCTCGCAATATGCCTTTCTCGCGGTGCAGATTACCCGTCCATGCGAGATCAGAAGATGGGACAGATGCGTCCATTTTCGTTTCGGGACCACCCGCATCAGGTCCCGTTCGATTTTTTCGGGATCCTTGAACGCGGTCAAGCCCAACCGGAATGCAACGCGGCCGACATGCGTGTCCACGGGTATGCCCGGAACTCCGAAAGCGTTCCCGAGGACCACGTTGGCGGTCTTCCTGCCCACGCCACGAAGTTTGGTCAGTTCCTCGAGCGTGGACGGAACGTTTCCGCGATGCTTTTCCACGATGACCTGAGCGGATTCTTTCAGCGCCGCGGCTTTGTTTTTATAAAACCCCGTGGACTGAATCAGCTTTTCTATTTCTTCATGGCGCGCTCGTGCCATTGCTCGCGGGGTCCCCAATTTTTTGAACAACGTGGGCGTAACTTTATTCACACGCGCGTCCGTGCACTGCGACGAAAGGATGGTCGCGACCAGCAGTTCATACGGATTCTTGAAATCGAGAGAACACCGTGCCTCCGGGTACTCCGCTTCGAGAATTTTGACGATCCGCGAAGCACGCTCGTGAATATCGCCAGAGATGCCGCCCGACTTTTGAATCGGGGCCTTCGTCTTCATCGATCCGATATAACCAAAACGCCCGTAAAAAGCGAATTCTCGCGTCTTGGAGTTAGCTTTGATACCGGCCTTTGCGTTAGAATGACCCTCATGAATTGGCTTTCAGTTTGGCCCATAGCGGCCATATTTTTACTGCTATCGTCGCAAACCCAGGCCAGGGACAATCCCCCGATTGCCCGCCCCATTCTGCTCCACAAGGCGGGAGCGGCGGCAGTCTGTCTTGAACAGGCAATGGGCTATCACCTGGGCGGCCCGGGCACCCGAGTCGCGGAATGGCGCGGACCCGGACTTCGAGCCGACAGTGACGGCGCAATGGATCCGTCGACGGCCGTTTACGTCATGAGGGTAACGAACCCTGCCGTCGCGATTCAGTGGCAGACTCAGTGGTTCGCCCTCGCCTTTTACTCGAGCGATGATCGAGGCTGGGGCTGGTTCAGCTACTCGGAAAGCGGGCAGACGCGAGTAGGTCTTCGCGCCGCCTCAATGGAACGCACTGGATATCTGTTCCAAGTAAAGCCAGGAGCTGGAAGTTCGTTATTTGAAGACCTCTCCGATCCGGCCGGTCCGGAGGTTACCGAGATTGACCTGAGCTCCTGCGAAGCGGAACTTCAGAAGAAGCCCTGAAACTTTGGTGCTCGCGCGCGGACTCGAACCGCGAAGGGATAACCCACTGGCTTCTAAGACCAGCGTGTCTACCAATTCCACCACGCGAGCACTAAGATGATTCTTAAATTATTCCGTTACTTTAGACAACTCGAAAGGCGTTATTGTAATTCCATGAGGGAAAACGTGGGCATCAACGTCTTTTTTCTCACGCCGCTTGGGGTGGATTCGTTTTCCCGGAGGTGCCCTTCATGCGCAGCTCGGTCTGGGCCCGGTTCAACTCCATCTTCAAACGTGCTTCCTCGCGCTGCGCTTCCTCAAGCTTGAGCTGAAGCTGCTCGGCATCCTTTGCGTTTGAAGTAGCCAGTCTCATCGCGGCCTCGAGTTTCTTTTTCAGGTCCTCGATATTGCCGCCATTCTGGTTCCTGTCCTTTTTCGTTTCGGCGAGTTTCTCCCCGAGCTGTTGGTTCGATTTTTTGAATTCCTCGCACTGCCGGGTCACCCGCTCCAACTTCAACCTCAGGGCCGCGGCCTCTGCTTCGCTGCTGCCCATTCCCGATTTCGGTTGCTGGGCCGCGAGCAATTTCGAGCGGAAATCATCAACTCGCGACCGCAAAGCTCCGTTTTCCTCTTTTAGGGAGACGAGCATCTTCTGCACCATCGCGTACTTGTGCTTGTAGTGGTTTGTTTCCACGGCGCCCTTTGATGCCGATTTGCTGCGTTCGAGTGTCATGGTGATCTCGGAGAGCTGATCCTTTAGTCTCGCGATCGTGGCATCTCTCTGAACGAGAGCGTCCTGACGGCGCCTTAATTCCTCTCCGAGCGCCCGCTCCTTGTTCCTGAACTGGATCTCCTTGTGTCTCATCGACGTCGAAATCTTTTTGGCCAGGTCCTGTATCCTCGCCTTCTCTGTGACGAGTTCACCCATCAGGCCATCGACCCAACGTTGAGCGCGCTCACTTCCGATCTCGCGCTTCATTTCCTTCGATTCGTTTACCGCCTTATTGATCGTCCTGTGGAGATCTCCCTCGTTGATTTCCTTCACCAGGCTGTCGGTAATGGGAGCGGCATTCTCTTCCGCGGGCACCGTGACCGCCCCGGAATCCGGCTGCAACATGGAGGGTTCCCCGACTGTATCCTGCGCCGCCGCCGGGCTGTTTTCGAGCGTCTCTTCGGTCTTCTTCCTGCGGAAGGGCCAAGCTTTCCGGAACAGCCCAAACAGCCGGGAACCGCCGACCTTCTGTTTGGAATCGTCTCCGCCGCTCTGAAAAGCGACGATTTGCTTCTCTTGTTCGGCAATCTTCTCCTGAAGCGTCCTGATCTGATCGCGAAGCTCCGTTTCGCTCTCATTACCCTGGGGGCCCTGAGGCGTTCCAGGAACTTTCAACACCGTTTCATCGAGAACCTGAGCAGAACCGCCCGTAACGCGAATCACTTCCTCATCGCTTGCGCCAGCCGCGGAGCCTTTAACAAGCACCGTCGCTTCCTGTTGCGCTGTTTCGCCAGAGACAACGATGCGATCTTCACTTTTGACAGGGAGCGCGGATTGAACGCGTATGGCGTCTTCAAGTTCCTTGAGATCGGTGCACCCCTTCGCGAGGATCTCCCCGGTACGCGCCTCTGGAAGCGCTTTGGCCGGGCTTTCCTCGCGGAGAAGGGCGGGGTAATCCAGATCACCCAGTTCGGTATAGGAACCGGCTTTGGGTGTCTCCTGAACCGAGCCTTTCTTCAACTGAATGATCTCCAGCGGTACTTTCGTTTCACCCGCGGAAAGCTTGCCGGGAAGTCCCAGGATCGAAATGATCTCGAACTTCCTTTGCTCTGGCTCGATTTTCAGGACGGCGACATCGGCGTGCGAGTGAACCGTCCGGAGCATCTCCTCGAACGTGCCCTCGGGACTTTGTGCGGCCATCCGTGCGCCCATGCCTTCTTTGCGGATCCGCCCCTGGACATCGACGAAGGCGACTCCGATCGCAAGCTTCTCCTTGTCAATTCCGCATTCTATTACGAGTGCCTGTTTGAGCTTGCCCTGTTGATCTGTTTGCTTCCGGTACGCCTCGAAAATAACCAGCGACAAAACAGATCTGAGCCTCAGCTCGTCTAAACCGGTTTCCCGAAGTTTTGCGCACAAGAGGTCTGAAACACGCCCGATATGCCGCGTGCTGAACAAATTCTCGTAAAAGACCTGGCACTCTTCGCCAAGAACGCCGGCTACGCCATAACTCTCGAGCGATCTCGGGGGTCGCGCGCCGAATTTAAACATGCGCAAACCCCTTTTCGCCGAAGATCGTGGCGAAGTCCGCGCTCGAACCGACAAACTCAGTCGCGATCCGCTTCATGCGGCTCGCTATTTTTTGCGAAACACGCTCTGGGCGCGCAGAAAAGTATGTCCAACTCAGGGCATGAAGGCCCTTTGCGGCGAGAGACTCCGACGCAAGCGCGATAATTTCGTCCAGTTCGCCGTCATCGTTTTGCCCGACAGGCGTCCCATTAACAGACCTCTCCAGAATTCTGATGCGCAATTCGTTCAAAAACGCGAGGTCGGAGTACCCGAGATGAAGGGCGAAAAAAACCGCCCAGCCGGATTCAAACAATGCGCGCTCGAAATCAATCAGACTCCGATCGCGGCTCGAGACCAGCACATCCGGCGGAAGGGGATCACAAAGTTCGTTCGCGAAAACAGAAATGAAGAACGGCTCTATCGCCAGGTCAGCCGGCGCGGAAGCGCTCGCCGCCCGACGGCCCCAAAGCGG
>Ga0208958_1000911_pt1 | contig 32293 bp, 27 predicted proteins | sample RifOxyB1_FD_184032 | JGI IMG/M metagenome (GOLD analysis project Ga0208958, IMG submission 184032) | Soil microbial communities from Rifle, Colorado - Rifle Oxygen_injection B1 (SPAdes) | ecosystem: Environmental > Terrestrial > Deep subsurface > Rock core/Sediment | place: Rifle, Colorado...
GGAGTTCGCCATCATACTCTACACAGCTTATCGCCGACCCGATTATTTGGTCCGTCCCCCGCTCTTCCTCCGAAATCTCCGAACTGGCCGACCGCAGCAACGTGATGCTCTCTGGTCTGCTCATCGCCCAGCCCAGCCGCAATCTCTGGCCCGGCTTCGTGGTGGGGGGAGCGACTTTTGTAGATATTGTATCAAATATAACCTCTAATTCTACTTTGGTAAACCTTCTAAACTCTATTAATTCTATAGTTGGCGAAATATCGTCTCAATCAATCAACACATTAAATATATCACTAATAGTTGGTTTAGTCAATAGTGTTGAGTCAACATCATCTATATTAAACGGCTTATCTCTAGTTAGCGGTATTGGTTCTGTTTTAGTAAGTGAAAGCGATCTTAATAGCGCAGTACAACTAACCAGACTTTTCAACGATAACACTATTAGTTCCACATCTATTATTGATGGTTATGCCAATTTATTATTGGGTGTGGGCGGTTCACTATTAGATAATACTAATGTGGGTGTAAATGTTGATTTATTGCAAAGTCTTGGTGTAGTAATATTGTCAGAGTCATCGTTTACTTGCACCGTAGATATTGGTGCGTTTATATCTATTGCAGGAAATATTGAGGGGGGGTCCGTAATATCTTTAGAATATATATCATTAGAGAGTTCGCTATATCTTTCACTCATAAGTATTTCTGATATAAATATTGGGGTTAACGCTATTGTTGGTGTTGGTTTGAATGTTGATGGTGAAACCAACCTTGAGGGTGGAATTAGTGTAAATAGAAAGTTAACATTAATAGTTGAGGCTGAGTCTAGTATCATTGGCGAAATTAGCGTTGGTGGTATTGTTTTGTTGGTTGGGGCGATTGACTCCTCATCTTTAATTAACATTGGATTATTAAGGGAATTTTCAATTGGGGCGGGAGTAATTGGGCAAAGTGTTATATCGGTAGCAGAAAATACAATACTGGGATTGGATTCCGATATAACCACTCAACCCTTGCTAATCAATTCTATATCTGTAACTAGGTCATTATCTACCACCATTACCGACAACACTACGGTTTTGTGTGATTTAAACCGCTCTCTAGTTTTTATTGGGCAAATTAACCGCTCCTCCACTATAATATGCGGGCTAACCGCTTTTATATCAGTATATCTTAGCGGTAACATCTCCTGCATATCTAGCGTTTTGGCTAGTTTAGGTATATCCGTTGAGCAAGAAATAGTGGTGATTGGGGGCGGCATAGTGTATATTTGTAGGGGGACTAATATTACGTCCTATATAGATCAAACCGCCAGTTTTACATCTTATATAGAGCAATCTAAAGATTTTGTTCTGGAAAGATAGTGAATGACATGCCAGTTAACGAAATTCATGTGGGAGATGTGGGCACCGTTTTAACCACAACCATTAAAGATGGCAGTAGTATAATAGACATTTCCGGTGCCACCCTTACTTTTTATTTTAAGAAACCTAACAATACAGTAGTGAGTAAGGCTGGCGTATTGGTGAGTGACGGCAGTGATGGGCAAGTAAAATATACTACTGAGTCTGGTTTTTTGGATGTAGCGGGCACATGGTATTTTCAGGCTAGGGTATTAGATGGTGATAATTCCTGGAAATCTGATGTTGCCCAATTCAAAGTATATACAAACTTAGCGTAGTGATAGTGATAATATGCCTCTGAAAAAATGTACCAAAGATGGAAAGAGCGGGTGGAAATGGGGAGACTCTGGGGCTTGTTATACACAAAAAGACGCTAAAAAACGAGCAATACGTCAAGGTATAGCTATTGACCCAAAAAAATTTAAGCAGGAAATGTCTAAGGGGGAAATAGACGAATTGATGATAGCATCCAGCTTGTTAGCCGAAAGCGGAGATATTGTTGGGGCAATGGTGGTAAATGAATTAGTGTTGGCAAAACGAACTAAAACAGTAAACATCAACGCCAACAGTGAATCCGAAGCCTTAAAAACGGCAGAGAGTGGTAATAGTGGATATAGGGCGGTGTCAGCAAATCCTAAAAGTAAAAATAGCGATGTGTACGAAGTTACACTTGTAAAGGAATAAAATTATGGCTTGGGACATAGAATTAGTGCAAATCGTTCGTGGTTTAGTGGGGGATTTTGATGAGACCAATCCAGAATACTCCAATGTGCGACTACAAGAGTTGGTTTTGGTAGCCGCGCAAACCCTTAAAGGGGAAATAGACTTTGCCCAATCCTATACTATAGATGTTGACGAAATTACTCTATCGCCAGACCCTACCCTTAACACGAAAGACGACGGTTTTATCAATCTAACATGCTTAAAAACGGCGGTAATTATACTTACTTCTGAGTGGAGAACAGCATCCAATAAGGCTATGTCATTCAAAGACGATGCCGCCTCCATAGATGCCAAGAGTGTATCTGCGGAAAAACAGGCTTTAGCCAAAGAGATGACAAAGAACTTTAATGAGGCGGTCAAACAATACAGAGCGGGTAATCACGCTCCTGGACAAGCCATTGTTGGTCCCTACCGATTTATATATGATGGAAATACTGAAAAAGCTGGTTTTTATAGATATCCAATTAACACAGATGTTATTTCATAACCTTAAAATTTAGTAATGGAGAATAATCATGCCCCTGGGCGAAGATGTATGTATGTATATTACAAGCGATGAGGTAGTGCGGAATAGGGCGGTAAATCATGCAACCCCCTTTGAGTATGACACACTAAATAGGATTGCGGATATGGGCAGTCCAATGCCGCCATCTGGGGTAGAACAGGGGTTAACAGACCGCTTTGATAATCCTACCTATTATTAACCTCCTGCAAATATAAATTTAGTTATATGTCTGGATTATTTCCGCACAGAACAGCGTTTTCAGTTCCCGACGCTCTTATAAATGAATATAAGTGGATAGCCGATTCGTTACTCGATAGTAATGATGCTACCGTCTGTAAGTTGATTTACCCGCCAAAACACGATGAGTGCGAAAACTGTATATATTCACCCCAAACCAATCGCTCTAGTGGAATATATAAAAGTGGTGGACTTTATCCGTTTACCACTGGTACTCTCTGCCCATTTTGTGGGGGGGAAGGTCGTCTAACAATACCCCAAGAGGAGGCTGTGCGAGTACGATTTTACGCTAAACCCTCCAAATATTTATCATTGGAAGTTCGACTAGCAAACCCAGACGGAAAAGCCTATTTAATAGCCTACATATCTGATTTGCCTAAATTTCAGAGAGCGGTAGAAATTGTTGTTAATTCTCCCTTACGCGGAATCAAGCAATGGAAATATCAGTTTGACGGTGGACCGCAACCACACGGTTTAGGTCACGACCGATATTTTATTCAACTATTACAAAGGTCAGGTGGATAAAACAAGAATATGTCCGCTATTATATTAGAGGTTATTGATAGTGATAAAACCATATCGAATAACATAGCCAAAGAGATAAAAATATATGTAGAGGCAAAATTAAAAGTATTAACAGAAAGGCTTACACGAGAGGTAAAAATTTGGGTGGTGAACGTCGTTAAAAATTCCCCTACATGGCGAGAACTAGAAGTATATGATGATTTGAGATTTGAACTAGGTTTAGGGCCAGCCGAAGCGGCTGCTTTGAAGCAAATTTTAGCCGTGTGGGAAGAGAGTGTGATTGTGACGGTTACTAGCATTGGTATAAAAAGTGGCGAACTTAGTGTTGAAATAGAAATTAGAGCAATTGAGGCGTCCTATGAAGACGTAATGACATTGGCTAAATATACATCGCACGGCAAAGAAGGTCCCAAAGAAGTAGATTGGTTAAGATGGTTGCTAACTAGGGGTGGCGAAGCAATCTTAAAGGGATATATTTCATATTATGTTGATAGTGAGTATTCTCGTACTGGCGCTATGTTGATGAGAAAAACGGGCGATGAGAATATACCATATTACATACCAGATTCGCATCAGGGAACTTTAAATGATAATTTTGTTACTAGAGCCATTTATCACAGGGAAAAGGAATTTGTACCATTGATGGAACGAACTTTTGCTCAAATATTCACATAATATATGACCCAGCCTACTTACACTAAATTCAAAGGCGTACAGCAAGTATATCGTGATTTAGAGACTCAAAATCTCCTGCACGGTGTAGTAGATTTCTTGCGCTATGGGTTTTTGGAGGTGGGGGCATTCCAAAATATAACAACTGGCGTTTCGGGCGTGTACGGCGGGAATAAGTCTTATTTACGACCAGTCTCAGACCCGCGATTTAACAACTATCAAGTTTGGGAGGGATTTCGTGGAGATTGGGTTTGGGAGAGCGGATTAGATTATTCTACTCAACCGTTGGTAATATCAGGCGTGCAGGTTGGTGGTACTTTTTATGGACCAGCGGACGCAACTTACGGTCATTATATAGACTACCCGAGGGGTAGAGTAGTATTTAATAGTGCAAAATCATCAACTTTATTAGTGCAGGAAGAGTTTAGCCATAGAACGGTAAACGTAGTTGAGGTGGAACACCCGTATATTAGAAATTTAATGTATGAGTCTTTTCGGGTTGATAAATCTGATTTTGATGTGGCTGGCTCGGGAGCGTGGAACTACTTAGGTGATTATAGGGTGCAACTTCCGTGCGTGGGCGTGAGAGTTGTACCAGTTGGTACTTTTTCTCCATATCAGATAGGGGGTGGTCAATACGGGCATATCTCGGCTAAATTCTATATTTTTGCCGATAACTCTTTTGAACGCGATCAGATCACAGATATTATAGCCAGACAAAATGATAAGACTATATGGATTGCTAATCGGGCGTTGATGAAAGAAAGTGGAGTTTACCCCTATGATATAAATTATTTAGGAAGTCTTGTAGACTCACCCATTCAATATCCTGATATAGTGTCTGACGAGACATGGCAGTGGAGAAAAATTCAATTTAGAAATACTTCCAAGGAAACTGTTGATAGCAATAATAATTGGCTATATAGGTCTACTGTGACGACCACTTTTGAGATTATTTTGCACGAAATTTAATACGAGAAGATTGTACTGTAGTAAATAAACCGTTGTGTCGCCAAACGTATAGTTTTACCAAAATATCACAAGATTAGCCCGACTTGCGGTGTATATTAGAGTGACAGTCCTAAAAATATAGACCCGTTACACATATATTATTATCTTGGAATATCCTTTAAGGGAGAGTAAAAATGGCAAATAGGCGTTTATTTTATGCCGTATATCGTGCGGGTATAGCCCCGATGGGCGACCCAAACTTCACAACTGTTCGAGGTCTACAATCCGTGGGTATGACTACCACGTTTAATCTAGAACAGGCGTTTGAGGTTGGTCAATTAGAAATCTATGAAAATATCGAGGGTAATCCAGACGTTCAGGTCACTACCGAAAAGTTACTAGACGGTTATTGTCCAGTTTATTTGCTAGCTACTCAACAGTCTGGGGCGGGCGGGTCTACTTCTGCATCTCTAACGGGACGTTCTACCGCTCGTTGTACTCTAGGTATGCAAATTTTCTCCGACACGGTTAATTCTGCTAGTGATGTCACTTATACTCCTGGTGCTTCGGTAAATGTTTCTGGATTATATGTAAGCTCTGTTGCTTATAACATGCCCGTGAACGGGAATTGCACGGAAAGTATTACTTTGGTTGGTAATAATAAGGCATGGGGGGTAGGTGACGCCCTAACCTTTGCTGATGACCCATTTGCTGATAACGACGATCAACCGCTTGCAATTGGTGGTTCTGGTGGTGTCAATAGACGAGAAGACGTACTACTTGGGGCGACGGGTTCATTGTTCCCCAGCGAACTTCCAGGTGTTGTCAGTTTGGGTACTGGCTCTGGTTATGTAGCACTACAGGCTGACGGCGATTATAGTTCTCACTTACAGAATTTGTCGGTTAGCGTTGATTTAGGTAGGGAAGACCTATTCGAGTTAGGCCGCAAGGGTCCATATTTCCGATTTGTAAACTTCCCGATTCAGGTTACTACCGAAATTAGTATGACTAGTGCGAGTGGCGATCAAATTGACGCTACAGAGGATGTTAGTACGGGATGTGGCGGTAGTGATAACTTAGTTAACCAAGCAATTTATATTAAGATGTGCGAAGGTTTACATATTGATTTGGGCACAAATAACAAACTGGCTAGTGTTGGGCAAACTGGTGGAGACGCAAATGGTGGCAACGTAGAGGTGACTTATACATATAACAATTTCAACTCAATGAGTGTATATCACCCTCAAGACCCAAGAGTAGCTGAAGCGGCGTTTAATCCTCCAGGCGGTTTCTAAGGTTGGTGATTTTAGTGTGTGGATAGTAGGTAGGATGTAGGTAGAAGATAGTAGACCATTTAAGGAATGTGGTCGTGCGCAAATAAAAAGTACAAGCCCGACCAGTTGATTATTGGTGCGGGCTTTTTTATTGGCGATACTAACGCAATCACAATTTAGTAGGAATCTGAATATGAACATTACCAATGAGGAAATCCACCTATTAGTGGGGCGGTTGGTGGTAGAGTCAAATCACGCCATTCTAGATAAGGACCGCGAAATACAATCATTGATACTTCCCCTGCAAAAACGGGTCGAGGAATTATCTCAAAGTGTTGAATCTCTCAAAATGGAAAAGTTTATATTGGAACAACAATTAAGTAATAAAATTTAGGATATTAGTGGTGTGGATGAACGGGAAATTACAAAATATTTATATCAGATTTTAGATGGGGGGTTCAGGTGTGAATATGGTGGCTCGACCTATAGATTTGAGCAACCGCCGCCCCAGCAATTATATATTGCGGAAACTATTTACGATAATACATTCAAACGGGCTGTTTTTTTAGATATACCAACAGAACAACAACAGTTAGATATATACATAAAGAAGAGTTTATACGAACGAGACAGCGATAGAGAGTTGAATAAGACAATAGAATTACTTGATAATCTAAAACTACAATTATACGATACTTTCTCTGCATTTAAACCACTAGACAAAATACGACAGTCAATAGTTGGCATTAGAGACAAGATTGAGGTGTTATTAACCAAAAAACAATCTTTGATAATGTATTCGGCAGAGAGTATAGCTAGGTTTGCAAGAAATCAGTATGTGGCATGTGTGGGTTGCGAAGTTGACCCATTTAGGTGCGATGGGGCTTTATCAATGAGTTTGTGTAACGAATATATTAATTCCATATTAGACGACAATATTATACGAGGAATTGCCCGCTGTGATTTATGGCAGAGGATGTGGGGGGCGAGTAAAGATAGTACACAACTATTCGGGTTGCCCACCTATAAATTATGTCAATCCCAGTTGTCATTATTATCGTGGTCAAATTCTTATGATAGAATACGAGATAGTGCAGAACCCCCGCCTGAAGCTGTTATAAATGACGACGATTTATTAGATGGTTGGTTAATTTGGCAACATAAACGACATAAAGAAGAACAAAAACAGAAACAGCAGGAAAAGTTTAGCGGGCATGGAGAAGTTTTTATACCAGTGTCCACCGTTGACGAAGCCGCCCGAATAAACGACCTAAACACTTCCCCTGCTAAATCAACCAAACAACAAAGAATGAGGGTTATACAAAAGTTAGGAACCGTAAAAGAGGAGGATTTACCCGACTCTAAATTAAAGATTCGTATGCAGGCGCAACAACAGTTAATGAAATAATGGTGGATAATAATTTAACGTAAGGAGTGTAAAAATGGACGATTTAAGTTTTTCACAGTTAAAACAATTACAGAAAAAGCAGAAGGAATCCCGCGAGCAGAAATACTTGGACGATTGTAAGAAGAGGTTGGAGAAAATTTGTAGCACGAAGATGACAACCGCTTTCATTGGCTCTTTGGATGTATTTGAAAAGGCGTTTGGATTTCTATGGGGGCAGGAAGAAGGTGGGCCAAACAATGATGAACAAGATAGGTGGTTTGAGATTTGGCAGCGTGCCCGCACCGAGATTTTGGATAAGGGACACTCTCAGCTACGCGGTTTATTAAATGAGATTGAAAATCATACAATTTCGTGGAAGAAATATAGTATAGAAATGCCAGTGGTAATTAAGTAGTTGTTTAGTACATACGTTTATAAATTAGAAAAGGATAATGTAGGAGAATTAGCATGAAAACTAAAGAAGTATTTACAGTTAATGTCGAAGGTAAAGACGTGGAATTAGCTGTCATTAAACCTTCTGCACAAGTGATGCAGGAAGCCAACATAGAGTATGGTAGGACTTTCAATAAACTGCTACGCGCGGGCGTTATTATACAGCAAGAGCTAGAGCAAGAAATGCGTAAGCGGGGAATTTGGGATGACACTAAACAACAAGATTATGAGCGACTTCGCAAGGATATTTTAGCTGCCGAATATAAGTTGGATAAGGGTGGTATTAAATTGTCTGAGGGTAGAGAAATTGCCTTAAAAATGCGAGATTACCGTATTCAATGGCAACGGTTGATGGCGGAGCGGGTTGTTATGGAAACCAATACGGCTGAATCACAGGCGGATAACGCTAGGTTTAATTTTCAAGTACAAAGATGTTTGGTTTATAATGATAGTGGTGATTTATATTTTAAAACATTAGACGATTATTATTCCCATATAAATGAAGAAATGGGGTTAATGGCGGCTATCAAGTTTAGTTCTCTAATAAATAAACATGACGAGAATTTAGAGGCTGGATTGCCAGAAAATAAGTTTTTGCGAGAGTGGGGATTTATTGATGATAAATTACGATTGGTGGATAAGCAGGGAAAATTAGTGGATGAGAAGGGCAACCTAATAGATGAGGATGGATTTATTGTGGATGAAAACGGTGTTCGTCTTGACGTTAACGGAAATCCGATTGATAAGGACGGCAATTATGCGGTGGAAAAACAGCCATTTCTAGATGAGGACGGAAATCCGATAGTTAAAACAAACGGCGGGGGTGGCGAAGATCAAAATACTATCCCTAATCCTCCTGCATAATATATAGTGGAGTTAGATATGTCATTTAACATTCAGGCTAAGATAAGATTGCTGGGTCCAACTTCTGCCGAACTCAGTAGTGTAGCAAATAGTATTAGGAATGCCGTTAGGAATATCTCCGCTAATATAAATGTTAAGACATCGACTCAGGCTAAGAGTAACCTAAAGGGATTAACAAATCAGACCGTTTTAGCTGGTAATGCTGTTCAAAAGTTAACGGCGGCTACTACAGCATACGGCGCAGCCTCTAAATCTACTACTTCGGCTATAAGGGGACATTCTGCTGCCACGGCTGAATTAACTAGTTTAACTGAAAAGTTCGGATATTCTGCTGGGCTGGCTATCAAACGGTTTGCTGCATTTACTGTAGTAGCAACACCAATTTTGGGTGCTGTAGGCGCTTTTTCTAAAGGCGTCAAAGCTGCTATTGAATTTGAACGAGAGTTAGTAAAGGTCGCTCAGGTTGGGGGTAGACCTATTGCCACCCTAAAATTCTTATCTGATGAAATTACAAGGTTGAGCACAAAATTTGGCACTTCTTCAAATGAGTTAGTTAAGGTTTCAATGATTTTGGCACAGGCTGGGCAAAACGCTCAACAAGTTAAGACGGCGTTGGAGGCAATAGCCGAAGCTTCTTTAACTCCTACTTTCGTCGATATGCAAAGTGCTGCTGAAGCCGCAATTGCTGTTTTTGGACAGTTTGGTAAACAAGCCAATGATTTAAAGGGAGTATTTGGTTCTCTAGATGCTGTATCTGCCGCTTTCGCTGTGGAATTTCCAGATTTAATTGCGTTGATAAGGAGGGCGGGAGGTTCATTTAAGAGTGCGGGGGGGAGTCTAGAGGAATTACTAGCACTGTTTACTGCTGTTAGGTCTACCACCCGAGCGTCCGCCGAGTCTATTGCGACTGGCTTTAACACGATTATTGCTAGATTACAACGAGCTAGTCTAATTAACATGTTGAGGGATATGAATATTCAGTTGAGAGACGCAAACGGTTTATTCGTTGGACCATATGAGGCTGTTCGCCGATTAAATAAGGCGTTAGCCGAAACAGACACCAGAAGTGAAGTTTACGCCAAGATTGTTGAAGAACTTGGTGGATTCCGTCAACTTAGAAATGTTATTCCGTTGATACAACAATTTCAGACAAGGGCAGAACCAGCATTACAGGTAGCATTAGAGGGTCGCAAGTCTGGCTTAGGGGGATACGAGGAAGTTCTCCAAACTCTGTCGGTTCAATTACAGAAAGTGCGAGAAGAGTTCTTAGCCTTAATGAGAGATATAGTGGGAACGCAAAGTTTCAAGGCTATTACATCTACTATTTTAGAGTTGGCTAAAGCATTTATCTCATTAGCTAACGCTATTACACCAGCAATTCCCCTGCTTACAGCTTTGGGGGCTATGAAACTTGCTAGAGCAGTTCTACCATTTGGTAAAAATTTGTATTCTGGAGTTATGACTTCACATAAAGCTCAGGGGGGGCGTGTTGGTTATGCTAGGGGCGGTTCCGTCCCTGTAAAGCTTATGCCTGGAGAGGGCGTAATTACAAATCCAGCTACCGTGAATAAGGTAGGGTTAGCCGCATTAGATAGATTAAATAGAGTCGATAAAACTGGTATCGCAGTTGTTCCCGGTATTGGTGACACGGACTCTTACAACACTACACTTCCTGCTGGTTCTTACGTGATTAGGAAGAGGGCTATGGGGAAGGTTTTTGGGGCTAAAAAGATGGCTACAGGCGGTCCACTCAAAGGAGGTGGTATTGGTAGTGCTAAATTATCTGATATTTCCGTAATACTTGCGGCAAGAAAGAAACAATTAGGCGAGGAAAAATACGCGGCTCAACAATTATTACAACAAGAAGAACAGCAAAGGAAATTATCTGTTAGTATTGCTAAAACTAGAGTGGCGTCAATTCAACAATTCGCGCATTTGACTAGTACAACAGCGGTGGCGATGCCGCAGAATATTTATTCTCAATCAATTAGTTCTACAGACATAGGTATTAAACCACCAAACATTTTGACTGGTGGAAGTGGTTTTCGTAGTAGGAGAATGCGGTATGTTAATTCGATGTCTCTAGGTAGAGCATTAGGTAGACCATCAGTTAATTTGGAGGATATATCTTCTCAGCAAATTCCAGTACAAGGTACCCAAGGACGACAAGCAAACGTGGCTGCCGCTAGAATACGACAATACCAACAGAGATATGCCAGTGGTGCCGTTGCCCCCTCTGGAGTTTCCAACTCCCAATTTCAATACACTACTAGAAATGTTGGTCAACAATTTTTAGGAGTTGGATTACAAACTAGACAACAACTTGGTGGTCCAGCCTTAACTCAGTTTGCTCAATCCCGAGGAATGTCCGAAAAACAACTTTCGTCAATGATGGCGAAAAGAACACAAATGATTGGTTTAAGCATGGAGACAACTAAAGGATTAGCTAGGCAGGAAACCTTAGTTCAACGTTCAATGCGAATGTATGACAGGGTGATTTTGCAAGGGGGAAATGCTGCCGATGCCTACGTTGCCGCTCAACGTGTGTTAACCCAACAGATTAGAAATCAAAGCAAACGGGGGTTGATGGGGAATTTGGGGGCTGGAATTGGTGGTGTTGGAAGATGGGCAGGAGGTAAGTTGAGTGGAATTGGTAGGAATATAGGTAATTATAGTTTGGGCGCTATGTTTGCACTACAAATGAGTGGTGTATTAAATCCAAACGAAAAATCGACCAATATAAAAGGAGAGGCAAGAAAACAAGCCGCTGGTAGTGCATTGGGGGGCGCTTTTATTGGTGGTATGGTGGCTGGTCCGTGGGGTGCTGTAATCGCTGGTACAATTACTGGTATGGCTAGCTTTGAAAATGCGATGTTGGACTTAGAGAAAAAGATTGCAGACGAGCAAGTAAGTTCATCTTTATCTAATTTGAGCGATGCGGTAGACAGATATAGTAAGGGTATATTGTCTAAAGCGGGTATGCAAGCTGCTGAAAGAAGGTTCGCCGAAGCTGGTAGTAGACAGGATGAAGCGTTAAAAAGACAACAGGAGGGTGGATTTGCCAATTTGGGTGGTTTTCTAAAATCTGGTATTGTGGGTATGTTCTCTAAAAAGACTTATGATGAATTAGAGGCGGAACGAAATGCTCCTAAAGCTGAAGCGTTATTTTATCAGCAAGAGGATAGGCTGGTGTCTCAGGCTGCGTTGTTAGAACCAGAATTACAGAAGGCGGCTATGGGTATGGGTAGGAAAGATTTTGAAGAAAAGTATCTTGGTAAGATTATAACTGTTGCGAAATCAAGGTTGAGCTATGAAGAAAGTCAAAAAGGTGGCGCTGTTACTAAGCAAGCTAAGTCGGAAGTTGATACTATTTTCGCGGTTAAGGGTGTACAACAAGCTATTGATAAAGTTAATAAACAATTTACGGCAGTAGAAACTATGGCTTCTAGTTTAGCCAAAGCATTTTCTACAGCTCGTGATTCCGTAAAAGGCTTTCAATCGTCGTTAGACATAACCGCTGGGGTTTTTAGCGGACAGATTGGCTTTAAAGCCTCCACTTATCAAGAAGACGTTTTTAAGAATAGAGCTTTAATGCCGACACAGTTTGGGGCGACTGTTGGTGGCGTTGGCTCTCGTTATAACATCCCTAAATCATTGCAAACAATGGCAATTGAGGGCAACGTTATTCAGGCTAAACTTTCTGGAGTATTAGAAAACATAGGTAATATGATAGAGGGAGAAGGCACTGGTGCTGTAACCATTGAGGATGCTATAGCAAGAGAGTTTGGGGGTTCTATTTCTGGCGGTGCTGTATCCTTATTGGTTGGGCAAATATCAGAATTATTAGTGTCGAGAGAACAAGGGGCTGGTTTAGCCGAGTTGCGTGGAATGAGCGTAAAAGATCGGGAGGGTTTATCCCAAAGGATCACGAGCCGTTGGGAGGGTATATCACAACTATTTGAGGAGTTCGTAAAACAAGAACGGGAAGTATATCAAGAGTATATTGATAACTTATCACAGGCGGCAAACCTCCAAAAACAAATTATAGAAGTACAAAGTAAACTATATAATTTAGACCTAAACATGGTTAGGGTTCGCGCTCAGAGAAAATTTGAAGATTTCCAGTCTGGCACATCTACCGATATTGGTGGTGTAGCTAGGGCTTTTCGGGCGCAGCAATTTAGAATAACTGGAATGGCTGGTTCCACAGACGCCCGTACTCTCATCCAACAACTCAGAAACCTTCCTGCCCAACTTCAACAGGCGAATGCTGATTATCTAAATTTATCCGCTAACCCAAATGCTAGCAGAGAGGATATTACTAATGCTGGTAAGAAGATTGTCGAATTGCAGTTGGCAACCGACCGCGCTCGTCAAGGGCTTATTAACTTAGCCGACAGCACAGAAGTATTAAGTGAGGTTCAACGTCGCCTAAGTGAACTACAAAAATCAGAGGAAAACCGCTTTGATTTATTCACGAGATACTATAGTGGTAGTGCGAGCGACCGCCGTAATCTCACACGGGAAATACAGGCTGGTCAAATGGTGGCTCAACGAGGTGGTTTTGAAGGATTGTCAATTCGACAACAACAGCTAGCGATAAGAGGATTACAATCTACTGGTGAATTAAGTGGCGTCACTGGTCGAACTGGCAACCAAGTTTTACGTGGCATATTTAAAGGTGGACCGTTTGCTGGTCTAGGTGGTGGTGTGGATGACGAAATTGAAAAAACTGGATTGCGCAAAATGGAAGATGTTTTAATGGCTAATCAGAGAGATGCCGTTAGTGGTTTAAGTGGTGTACTCACAGATTCATTTTCACTATTTTTAGCTGGACTTGAAATAAAGCAGGAGAAATTATTCGCCAACTTAAATACGTTCGCTCAAAACATAGCCAATAGAGGATTTGCTAGTGGTGGTACAGTGCGTGGTCCAGGCGGCATAGATAAGGTTCCCGCCATGTTAACTAGAGGTGAATATGTAGTTAATGCTGATAAAGCTAATAAGTATAGAGTAATGTTGGATGCTATTAATCGTGGTGGTGTAAGCATGATGGCTGGTGGTGGTATCACCGATTATGAAGAATGGAAAAGAAATAGACCGCCGTTACCCATCTTGGTTTCTCCTGCCTATCCTGGGCGGGACATTGGGGTTGGTGGTGGTGTTCTAACTCCATCTCAAAGAATGAAATTTATAGGTAGACAATCTAAAGAACAAATAGAGAAAAATTTAGGTAGAACATCCGCAGATGAAAGACTAAAAAGATTAGGAAGAGAACCAGACGAGAATATACGTCGCCAAAATTTGTTTATGCAGAGAAGTGGGTTTGTACCACAACAACAACCAATTAATGATCTCCGAAGAGCTTTACCGCCAAGGGGATTACCCGACGCTATTAATCCCGCTCTTACCAGAGACACTAGCGCTCTAGGGGGGAGTTTAACTAACTTTAGCACAAGTTTAGAAAGGTTGACTAAAGACTGGAAGGAAATAGTTAGCACAATGCCGACTACTGTTAGCCACGAAATAAATATAGGCGAACACAATGTTACGGTAGCGGGTGGAAATGGTATAGTGCAAGCTATAGCTGATGAGGTTGTACGTCGTATGAAAGCTGATGGTGGAAATGCGGCTTTGCGTGGTGGTGATTTACCGCCAAATAATAGAAATGTGCCAAAACCATAGGAGAGAGGTATGATTCCTAACGATAAGATTTTAGTAGTGAGCGGAGAAGCCCGCAGTGGAACCTCCGCAATGATGCAATCTCTAAATTTAGCTGGAGTACCAACACACGGAGATAAGTGGCCGCAAGAAGTAAAATTTAACGAACAATTAAAACAGATTGATAGCGATATTATTGCCTTGCAACATAATGAATTAGCCATATTAGAATTAAACAAGAGAAAGTCTGTATTATTGGAGCGGTGGAACAAATTTCGTGATAGAATGCTGACAATGAATCCTGGTGGATTTTATGAAGATGGTAAAATTGTCACAAGAGGTATCAATGAAATAGGTGATAGTGGTGGTAAAGCTGTAAAAATTATATCTAAAGGTATAGTACGATCTAATACATCTTTAGTATATAAGATTATTTTATGCTTACGCAATCCTAAATATGTAGGTGAGTCTCAAAGGGATTTAGTTGGTAATGTAGAGGTAGTAGGAGAAGAATGGGAAAACTTTCGAGGCAACCCCAACCCAATTCGTTTTATTCGATTTAATGGTGGTTTAGCTAACTTTATTTTGGGTGGTGGCATACCTATTGTTAATTGGTTGGTTATTGATTATGATGAAATTGTAGATAATCCCATGAGGGAATTACAGAGGGTATTTAACTTTATAGAATATAAACCGACCACAGAACAGTTCGATTTAGCAGTAGCAAATTATAGTGGTAGATTAAGACGATCTAACCAAAACTTTACTGATTGGGCAGATAAAATTAAATTAGAGGGAGAAACAGCCGATATAATCTATAATGGTTTAAAAGAGTTTACCACTCAATCTTTAGAAGTAGTCAAATTAGCTCGTGATAATTATTTAGAAAATAATAAATTAGAACAGGTCAGATGGTATGAACCGTCTGTGGGTTGGCTAATAAACGCTGATATAGCCAGGAAATTATTAATAGACAATGTTTTTCTTACTAAATTGCGTAATGTTGCCAATACAAGCCTTAGAACCGGATGGCACCCACAGGTATGTGAAGGATATGAGATTTCGCCAGAGGTATATATTATTCATCGTCCTGCTGATTTGGGTGATTTAACTGTTAATTATGTTAATTGTAATGGTAAAATACTCACTAGAGAACAAGCCTTTTCTATACATCAAATTTCTAAGATATCTAAAACATCACCGCCTGTAAATCAAATAAAACTGTCACAATGGAATTGGAGTTGGTAACAAATGTCTGTTGTGTCATTTCCTGATATTATATCCGTTATTTTGGGTCAATCCTGGAATGGGTGGCAAGGGTTATCTGAGTATGATATTGTTTATTTGTACAAAATATCCTCTGATGCCAATAACGCATATTATTCGGAAAATGGTACGGAGACTCCAGATAATACAACCAATCGTATTCGAGTAAGGTTTTCTAGTGGTACGAATGCGATTGCGGCTTATCTTTTTGTTGCCCAATACGATTATGAAATTTGGCTTTCTGCTGGCAGTTTTGTTGCTAGCACACCCTCTACACTTTCAACTCCTATACTTTCTGATTATGTATTTAAAAATCTTTGGGATATGTGGGGTAATACCACTGGTTATCCAAGTGTTAATTTTTCGGGTTACGCAAATACAAATTATGCCCTTACAGCTTCCGGCACACTTTATAATGACAATGTTTTTACATCTCTAAATATATATGTTCCACCGAATTATATAGAGATTGCGGCAATAATTAACGGTGTGTCTACCATAGAAGTGGATAGATTAAATAGTATTGCTAGTTATTCGTGTATTATTTCGAGTGCTTCCAACATACAAATAACGGCGAATGCAGTATATTCATTATCTGTAGATATTAACAGTGCAACAAGTCTATTACAGTCATTATCGGTTATATGTGGTTTATCACCAGTTGTAAATTCGTCTTCTACCATTAGTGGGTTATTATCATTTAATCAGTACGTTGGTTGTTCGTTAGTAGATTCGTCTGAAATTTCTGCTGAAGTAGGAATTATTATTGATGTACAGTCATTGAGTATTGTCGGTAATTCCACAATTACAACAAGCGATTTATATAGGATTATCGGTTATGAAAGTTCTGTTGTTGGTGAGTCTAGTATATCTTCGTCTTGTAATACTACCTATTTAATAAATGGTATTATTGACGGTGTATCTACAATAGGGGCTTTTGTTTATTCAACGATAGATTTGTCGTGTAATATAGTCCCAATATCTGGAATTAACGCCCATTTATCCTTTATTATATATATGGGGGCGTCGTTAGTTAGCACAAGTGAAATTGTTGTTGACTTAGATGTTATAATTGTTGTTCAGCTTGGCGCAACCATAGAGGGTGTGTCAAGTATAATTAATGAAACATCATTGATTGTAGGTATAGTTTCCAATATTGATTCTGATTCTGTAATAAGTTCGGCTATTGATGTTATTTCTGGATTCGATGATTTTATTACACTATTTATACAAGGGTCGTATCCGTTTGCCTCAAATTATATCCCACTATTTTTACAACAATCCACATTATCCACATCTGATTACATTCCCCTGCTAATAATTGGAGATGGTGTTACCGATGGAGCCTTACCATTATCGAGTAGTATAACACTATATATTGGTCGCAACGATTATGTTTTAGACATAATACCATTATTTATAAATGGTGGTGCAGATATTAACGATGATATTCCGCTATTTGTTGAAGGTTCTATTGGGGTAAATTCAAATATACCGTTGGTGATTCCAAATGTGGTTGATACCGTGACGCAAACATTGAAGTTATATACACATGGCTATTAATATAATATTGGAAATGATAATATGGCAACCGTAACATATGATGGTAAAAAACTTATTCCAGCCCCACTTGTTAATATAGCTAAAACCTATAATAATACAGAGGATGGGCATAAGGTTGGAAGTACATTTACTGTTACTTTAACTGGTAAATTACTATCCAATAGGGGTTCGCCAGCCACGGTTGGGTTTAGTGGTGGGACATCTCCAGAGTCATATTTTTGGATATTATCAGGCTATCCACCAGACGAGGCGGACCAAGGACTTGAGGGTATATTAATAAAGCAGGAGGTTATACGGCATTTATTTTCCCAAAATGGTAAGTCGCTGGAAATACAGTGTGGGGCAGCCACCCCAATGAAGTGTTATCCCAGAGTTCTCAACATAAATTTCCCAGAAGGTTTATGGGTACAATATTGTGATTACAGTATTACGCTAGAAGCGATAGAGGTATTCGGGTTATTCGATAGTGAAGATTATAGAGATGGAGAAGATTATTTTGTAGATAGCCAAGGTAATAAACTATATATTAGTAATGCCGATGAATCCTGGACTTTAGAAACCCAAGAACAACCAGAACTATTTGTGTCGGATTATACCTATCGATTGACTCACAATATTAACGCCGTGGGCAAAATGGCGTATACGGGTGACGGTTTAGAATCGCCAGGGTGGGAACAAGCAAGGGATTGGGTGATAACCAGAAAGGGGTTAGACACTAATTTTGTACATTCAACTAGTGGACTAAACCTTCCTGCTTATTACCAATCATTAAATCATATTATTACCGAAAACCCCAGCGAATTAAATGGGTCTTATACTATTACGGAAACTTGGGTGGTGGCTAGTGGAGATGTAATCGAAGATTTTAAGTTATCACTGAATGAGTCACTAGATAAAACCACCGTGGATGTAAACGTGGAGGGGTCCGTACAAGGTTTGAAAACAGCAAGTCTAAGTAAATGGGACACGGCCTTGTTTAAGTGGAATACCCTTGTGGCTGGTGGACCTACCCATGAAATTTTCACTCGCACACAAATGTACGCGGGAATATCCTTAAATACAACTCCAGTTCAAAGTACGGTGTCAAAAAACGTAGCAGGAGGAAATATAGGGTATTCATATGTGTACAACGATAGACCGTCAAATTATATAACGGGGGCTAGGGCGGAAAGCGTTACGATTAACGATACCAAGCCAACCGATGTTGTGGGTCGAGTTTTAGTGTTGGGGAGGGCGGCTGGTCCCGTATTGCAGGACATGGGCACAATTACGGAAACCAAAAGGACGTTGAATATAGAAATAATTATGCCACACTATTCGGGTGTCGCTCCCACAAACGCCAGTAATGTCACCACCATGTTAGCGGTTGCCCCCACCCTACAGGTGCAAACAATTGTTGACGCTTTTGATGTGAACCTAAGAAATTCGTACAATCAAGTTTTTATCGAGAACGATACGCCGACTTGGAACCCAAAAACAGGACAATATTCGCGTAATGTTACTTGGCTTTATCAAGACTGTGTGTTGTCGTCAGTTAATCCGCCGTATAGTGGGGCTATCTAGTATAGCTAGTCTAATGCAGGAAATATAATATGAGCAGTTGCCCAGAATTAACCACAAATATAGTCGGACCATACACGCATACCCTATTTCTAGGGGCGAGTATATCATCGTTTACGGCCTCTCTTGGTCTAAATAGTACACCTAGCGAATTACAAGTACAGTTAGTGGAAGACGGTTGCGGCGGTAATAAAACCTATTATGATGGATGTGGAAATTCCGCTATACACACCAGTTCTGATTTCTTTAATCCACCCAAATTGGGTTCTCCAGTATATTTTCAATACAATACTTTTACTTTTACTGGAATTTTACAAAATTGGAAAAAGAATAAGACGAGTAGTGGGGAAGTTATTACTGTTAGGGTTACAGACCCCAAAGATATTTTAGCGGGTACTAGCGTTATTCTGGGTGGCTACAACGGTAATACTGGGTATGTGCCCAACCTGTTGAATGTTTATGGTTTTCTGGAAGAGTACAACGGAACCTCCTGCCCAATCGACCCATCTCTACAGGCAATGTTGGACTATATTCCAGCGGCGGGTTTTGGAGGCTCTAGGTTAAACGAAGCTGGTTTACGGTGGAACGACGTTCGGGCGGCTCTAGGCTTAATAATAAATGCGGTTCCCACCCTATATGCAGGAAGATATGGGGGGAGATTACAATATAGAGATACCTTTTATTATGTCGATATATCTGAACTTCCTGCCACACTAGACGATTATAGGTTAGGGGGCGATAGCACTACTTTATTAAGTATTATAGATGAGGTTTGCGCATACGCAAATATGGACTGGTTTTGTGAACTGATTTTTGTTGGGAACTCTAATTGCAATACTGGGGTGGGCGGACACATTAGCTCGACCATTAGTAAGTTTATCAAGATTCGCACTATCCGCAGATTTTCCCAGCCTGTTCCTGCTAAAAATATAGACATAAACGTAGGACTACCAATTAATACAAGGTTGGGGTTGGGTAAAATAAATCAGGCAATTCAGGGGGTTAATAATTCCGACAACGCTAAAGGTTTAGAATTACGAAATGAAGTCACCAATGCTGTAATCATAGGAGATAAACGTCAAGACGTATGGCAAATTGAATATGACGGAATTGGAAATGGGTATTCTGACACTATTTGGCCTTATTGGGGCAAGGATAGGGATGGGCGGGCTATTGTTGGTAGTGGTTACAACGATTTACACACTTTCACTATAAACATTAGTGGAATTTTGCCCGACGCCATAATAGCTAATCCTATTGTGGGCACAACCTATAATGTTACCGCCAGAGAACTTTCCTGCATTTTAGACGGGGTTGACACCTGGAAAGAGTATGTAGACAAATACCATACTAGTTTATCTAATTTATTAAGTGTATGTCCAGCCGAACTTAATGAGGTAGAAGCATGGAAGATAATTAAGGGGGCTGGTAAAGGCTATTCTTTACATGACACTCGCCAATTTACTGCCCAAAAAATGGCAAGCGAAGCCTTTGATCCAGACGCGGAACTAATAGATAGACTATACGATACGTTATACACATACGCTAGAGACTTTTTTGGCAAACAATTTATAGTTAGATTACCTATTACGTGTTATCACGCTGACCCAAATAAACCATACTCTACCCAAATAAACTGGGATGTTTCTGATGGTGGGTGGACAGAAAATTCAGTTCTTGGAATAGCTAATGACGCTACAGAATTAGAGGTATTTAGGGGTGATGACGGTAGAATAGGGGGTGTGGGTAAATTTAACACACCAAGTATTCAGTTAGACCTATCCGCATATGTTATTGAAGATTATATACAACCCACAGAGGAATTAGCCTATGTAAAGTGTAAAGTAGATGACATAATATTTCTCGACCCAATAGCCAATTCTGGAGCTAGGGCCGTAATCTCATTTGATAATCCCATTTATTCTAATCAGATTATTTTAGAGGGTGTTGCCACCGATTTAACATTCCTTAATAGATTTGGCGGTGCTAGGGCAATGTTAGCCCCCAATACATCTTTAGGTGAAGCATTAAATAGGGCTATGGCTTCTGGTGTTGGTTTTGATACAACTATGTGGGGCGTTAATCCTACACCCATACTCCCAGATTCGGTGGCTATTCCACTACGCAGTACTAATTTGACCTATGGACCTTGGAAGGCGATGGTTGATTCGCTAGGGAACGTGGCACCTACCGTATTTGGGTCTGGTAATGATGCCAATTATGGTTTGTCTTTTGGGGCAGCTAATAAAACAACTGTAGAGGTTAACGCCAGTCTTAACCCTTGGACCTTCGGCTCCACAACCAATATGAATTTTGCGGGAAGTACGGCGGCTAACGGAAAAATCTCTAGGCAGGAAGTTATAGAAGTAGGGAGTTTTACGGTTGCGGGTTCTCCGTCCTATAGTTTGGGGCAACCTTTATTATCTTCCAGTGGTGTTGCTCCCGAAATTACCAATATATTAGTTAATGTGGGAGAGGGGGCTGTTACCACAACATACGAGATGCGAACGTTTACGCCAAATTATGGTGCTATTTCTCAGGTTCGCATTGATAGTATGAGACGGCAAGGGGAAATGGGGCGGCAAATTCAACGCTTAAATAATCTGGGTAGGTTGGCGGAAGTAAGGGGGACAACCAATAGAAAGAGTGGACTAGGCGTAATAAATGACCGACCAGATAGATATACTCGCACATCTTCCCACCCATTTATATTTGGGGAAGCCTTATACGATTATGAGCCTATACCTCCCCTGCAAAATGGTGATGTAGACGATAGTGGAGACTTACAATTATCTAGCCGTGTACTTACACCAGTAGTATTTACGGATTTGCGTAAAGCCCTACCAGAAATGAATGCCGATAATGACGGGTTGTGGCAGAGAAAGGCTGGAATGGAGTTAAATGGGTTATTTAGACCGTACTCCACTAATTATGGGTATTTATCTAATATGCCGCAAACTAGCGGCACCGATAGAACTGCCTCATATCAAAATCAGTTTTTTCAGACCCCAACATGTCCCTCTAGTGAGTATAATTATGCCAATCATTATGTCTATATGGATAGGGGACCGTGTTTAGCGGAGGGAAGACCCCCCATTGTAGCAGCCACACTAAATCCGTTTTTACAACCCAGCGGAGATGGGGGTGATGGTCTAATTACCACATTACATAATCCCCAGCATATGATGAGGTTTATATTAGGGAGCGGGTGTGGGCATGACATAGAATACATTATTAGGGATGGGGCTTATCCTATAGACCTTTCCGTGCTATATCCTAGTGGAAATTATAGCGAAGATAATTGGTATAGAGCATATGGCGTGAAAACCCCCTTGGTTTTGGTTGGTTGGGGTTATGACGTGTATGGGCGACCAGTCCCTAATAAGAAAGCCGACAATGGTAATCCGACCGCCTATTTTGAAGATAATTGGCTACAAAAACCGCAAGATTGGAAGGCTGGACCGTTAGATGTAAGATGGGATGATAGTAGGGGCGTGTGGACCGCGCCCCCTTCTTATCGAATAGTTCAAATACAGTTTTGCGAAAGCGCACTTGGAAATTACAATGTTATTAACGCTAAATTACACACATCCGAACTTCCACAGGCATACAACCAAGAGGGGTCGGGACTTGCTAATCGTTATATTAATGTGAGAAATCCGCTAGGGTTTACGGTAGCTAGCGGAACTTCTGCGTGGGCATTTTACGATCCCAGCTATTCGGGTGGACTATCTGAAAATTATGCTGACTACCAATTACTTTATTATAATTCTAGTCCAGCTTTCACCATACGTACTAATGGACAGGGGCAGGGAAGTGGGTATATTACAAGTGCTAGTCCATTCGCAAGTGATATGACGCAATGGAATGCTTATATAAATGGTGGACCCGATGTTTCGGGATATAATTATCAATGTACTTTCTCTGCTTATGATGAGTCTACCGATAGATACACGTTTATGCCCCAAGCCTATCCCACGGTGTTAAGGGGGGGCACATTAACGGGTTCTACTACCGCAGATTTGGGCGCTGGCGCAGTCCCCCAAAGTGTCCCTGTGATAAACTCCCTGCAAATTCCAGTGGGGGCGCGTGTTAATTTGCAGTGGAATAATAGTAATTCTTGGATAGTCGTTAATAGTGAAGCATTTAATAGCCCAGTTACTAATGTGGTTCCATAATGTTAAGTCGCTATCCATATTTACCAGTATATAGAGATAGACCGTGGCATACTTTAGCTGGACACGATAATTATGATTTGGTTTACAAAAGTCCCAGTTCGCCCTCTGTTGGACCATCTTATGATTATATGTGGTTAAATAGTTTTACGCCTTTATTTGATGGTTTTGTTCCTTTGTCTGGTGGTTTAGATGGATTGGCTACTACAAATATTTTAGATGATACGCCACACCCCTTATTGTGGGATTATACTGGCGATTGGTCAATTAGTACTAACGATGAACACCTTGGGGTAGGTGATACTTATCTAAAATGCACCCAAAATGGTAGTACGCTTACATTTAAGAATAACTATCCATCATTAAGTGATTGGGGTTTTAATGGTGATTATTTTTATGCCTATTTAATATTTGATAATAAATCTGGTATTGTTGATATAAACGGTTTAGAGTTTGATGGTAGAAATAATGCTTTTAGATATGGAAGTTTTGAACTACAAGGTCGTAGTAGTACATGTATTGGCGAATATGACGATCCAGACTGTGGTTTTGGTGAATTTTATGATATTAAACAATTATCGTTTTATGGTACACCAAGCGGTACACACATACAAATTGATAAAACACCATACTGGTTTGATACACCAGATTTATTTACAAACATAGAAATTACTGTTGATGATGTAGATGGCGAGTTTTATTTATACGAAATTGGTTATTTGAATCCTGGTAAAATGGTAGAAGTGGTCAATGATACGACATATAAGTATACATCGCTAGTTGATGAAAGGGATTTTACCGTTGCGGCACAATATTTACCAAAGGCTTTACAGGTAACGATTAATAATTTTACCGAAAACACTGCGGCAACAGGCAATTTTTTTAATGTGTGTAACGGACCAATGGTAAGTGGTGGTCCTTGGGGCGGAGCTTGTGGCGTCTTAGGTCCGTATCCGGGCGGCACTTGTACAGGGCAATATGAAGATCAAATTCATCTTATACCATACTATATATATCCAACAGTAGGATACCCAAAAATAACTTTTTGGATAAACGGAACGTATTATGAAAGGGATGGGGTAGAATTAAGCATTGATCCTGGTCCAATTGCAGAGACGAAAATTTGGGTTTACGCTGATTTTGGCGGTAATTTCAGTTGGTCGCTCACGCCAGCTACGGGTGTTAAGCCGGCTAACGCGGCTATCCTTGTAGAGAGCGCTAATTGGGTAAGTAGACCTTATGCTTATGGATATAATTATGGAGGATTTATCGAATATGCACCATTTACTGGAAATTTAATTGCCCCCAGAAATCCCAAATTAGGTGGTGGATTAGCTTACAACGCTATGTGCAATACGCAGTGTTCAGATTTGAATGGTACGTATATTTTACCGCGAGTTGGCGTCGAAAGCACTTATCCTAGTTATTTTTATGTATTTCCTTCTGCCGTAATGACTTCTTGTACGTGTCAGTCGGTTAGTGGTATTGCTGTATACGGCGTACAAAACGCTAGCGATGACGGTTTATCTCATGTTGGTAGTGGCAAATATGTACATTGGGAAGCCAATCTCGCTGGACATAACTATATAGCGGCAGCAAATTACAATAACCAATTTTATTTAGCTACTGGTTCATCTCAACCTTGGGGTGGTGGCAAGGTTTATAGTCCTATACCATATTTTTATAACACTGGTGATTTAAGTGTGGCTGGTAATGTATTATCAATGGATGTTGGTACGAAATATTTGACACCAAATGGAATTATTACATCTACACAAGGCTCTATAACATTAGATGATTATGAATTTAGTCAATATAGTCCTGGTATAAATATTGCTGTTTGTTTATCTGGCGACGGTTCTCTTACACAACACGATTCGCCAGCAGATGGTCGTTACTTAATAGCTACACTGGAAGTTGGTAGTGGTGTAATAGAGGGAATGCGAGATGAACGTATTATGTGGCAAAAGCCAGTGTGGGATGGGTTCGTATACGGAAATTATCCGACATTTTCATCACCGCAATATACAAGCTATGGTGGCGTAAATTATAGTAGAATACGAGAGTCTAACACATTAACTTACTCTAATATTTGGTATGTATTTGATAACGAAATTTATAATTACCCATCTGGTACATTTAATTTACCTGGACGAAACTATTGCGGAAGACATTCTATTTATGTAGATGATAGTCAAAATTGGCAACTAGAGCAATTTCCAGATATTCCCAATAGACTACACGCCTCCGACATATACATTAGTGGGTCTATAGTTAGAGAGAGAGCAAACACAAATGCTTCACTTTATGTGCCAATATTAAAAGAGGGAATACATTTCAGAAATAGTTCTCAACCACTTTCTACGCAGAATTTTGTAAATTCCAGAACAGCCAGCCCCCAAATAGTTGTCCGCCCCACAACATATTTTGACCTAGATCAATTTACATGGGAATATATATCACAAATAGAAAATGTAGGACAAATTCCAGATAACCAAACAAACCTGCGTTATGGTGGTATGGGTAAATACTGTTCTTTATTGCATATTTATCCCACTAGTGATTATTTCGAGTTATTTAATGGGTGGTATTCCGATGGAACTAATAGATATGGCATTGATGGATATAATAAGTTTGGGCACTTATATTTTCCTTTAGAGCAACCCCAAGTTGGATATCATAAAACACTTTGTTTTGGAAAGACTACGAGTACTGCTTCACCCCAATTTACCAATAATGTTGACCTAGTAACAGGAAGTGGGTGGCCCAATTTCAGAATATCCAGTGCTGTTAGTGGAACATACCCACAATTTTTACCCTTGATGCACGTAGACTGGACTGGATATACCGACGACCCATCCGAGGGCTCTTTTAGTTTCACCGATATTCGTCCGCCAGTGAGCGGAGATGTTAAATATGGATTCGAGAGTCCTAGCGGAATAAATATATCGGTTGGCTTTGGGCCAAACTATAGTGGAATATTTTGTTGGGCTAGCTGCGTAAATCCTCAGTCGTATTGGATAGCAGGAGAGAAATATATACAAGAAAGTGGATGGAGTATACAATTAGATAATGATAGGGCGTGTTGGCTGGTGTATTATGACGAAAACGGGTTGGGGGCGGTATCGGGCGATTATAATTTAGGGTATGCTGATTTAGGGTATACAAAACCGACAACGCTTGGTCACAATTATACTAGACAAGAATTACACGATAAATTACCAAATAAATTACCTATAGCTATGGTGGAAATAACCCCAGAATATTATATAGATGATGTTAAACTGGGTACGCAATTTAAACACTATAATGTAGCGGCAGAAGGAGTAATGTTAAATAAAACCTATCTATATGGGGGTTTTAATGAACACCAATGTATTGGTCCTCCGTATATAGAAATTTCCCCAATTTGGTAAGATACAGTTTAATGAACAATTCACCCCCCACTTTTGGAGCTAATGCCGGTAACTCACAGTGTATAGAACAAATAGCAGAGAATACATATAGGTGTAAAAATACGGGCGTTGTGATAAAGGCGACCGTTTTACCCATAAGGTGTGGATTTTGCGACAAAGCAATCCCCACTAAAGAATTTCCATCCCTAATACAACAGGCTAAAAATTTTGCAGGGGCGGTCGTAGAACACGCAAGGGGCGGGTTTCAACGAACGTCCGAAGAAGAGATTAAACAGAGGATAAGTATATGTAATGAGTGCGAGTTTTTTGCTAAAGATAGCGGAAGGTGCCGCCAATGTGGGTGTTTTCTAATAAATGGAATTTTGGGTACAGAAGGAAAAATTTTTTGGAAGGGGGAAAAATGTCCAATTGGGAAATGGTAATGACTTTAAACTAGTCATTTAATAATTTTATCCAATTAAAATAACTAGCGGTTAGAGAGTGCGAAAGTGTATATTACAGTAGAAATATTACAAAGGAGATAAAAGTGGCTGTTGCAATTCAATTCTTAGGTGGCGAAAACTTCCCATTAGGTCCGGGTTCCGGGGTTGGTTTTTATTATGATACCTTTGGTGGTAGCGTTCCAGTGGGGTCATACAATACGAGAACGTACTGTACTGACGCTAATGGTGTGGTGGAAAATTTTCAGCTTGATAACGTGATTTATCATAGTCCATCATCTTGTATAGTTGGCAATGATCCTAATGCTTCACCAGTTACGTTAGCAGAACTTTGTAACCATCAGGCTACTTTAAGGATTTCTATTTCTAATGATACACCAATAACTTTAGCTAATAGTCGTATTATATCGTATGACCGTGTTTCTATCAACAATGCTCAGTCTGGCGTGACTTGTAAAATGGCTTGTATTCAGCATCCATATATTACAGAAGAAGCAGCATTGGGTTCTGGAGATACAACTTGGACAAGTATGGGTGGTAGCGGTATAGACGCTATTCTTTCTATGAATTTTAGCCCAGGTATGTCTGGTTGGCAGATTAATAATACAGGCTATTCTGATACGGAACATTCATATTGGATTGCCGCTAGTTGTTCACCAGATTCGATAGGGTCAAAATATTTTGGATTATATTTTTCTACAGAATATTTCTAATAGGATAAATTGTGCCAAGGAAATTAACTCAAGAAGAGGTAGATTTAAGATATATAGATTGTGATATTAAACTTTATGGACCATATTTAGGATCAAATAATAATACTGAACACATATGTTATTGCGGAAAACTATTTGTAACATCTCCAGAAAAAATTTGGCGCAAAACCACTAGATCGTGTGGATGTAAAACCGCTTTTTTCTCAAGCGAAAAACAAACGCTAACACAACAAGAAGCAATTGAGCGATGTTTAAGTTTTGGTATTAAAATGGTTGGCGACTATACAAAGGCACACGTTAATACAGAATTTGAATGCCCATATTGTGGCAATATATTCGTTACATCTCCGATTAAGATATGGACGGGACACACACAATCTTGTGGGTGTTATCAAAAAATACGAGCCGCTGAAGGGCAAAGAATAGATATCGCAGGAAGGAAATTCGGAAAATTAACAGCTATATATAGACTAGATGAAATGTGGAAAGGGTGTTATCTTTGGTATTGCATATGTGATTGTGGCAAAACAAAAAATGTTTCAAGTAATTATTTAATGGCTAAACGAGTTCTAAGTTGTGGTAATTGTAAAAACTTTAGAAATGGAAAACAAACATCTAGTATGGCTTTACTATTGCACAAAATGATTGGAAGAGGTATACATAATTTCAAAACAAAAATTGATGGAGAATCAGCTTGGGTTGATATAGCTTTTTCTTCTAATAATAAAAAAATTTGTGTAGAGTACGACGAATGGTATTGGCATGGACATAAATCCAAACAAGACCAACAGCGAATAGAAAAGTTAATTGAAAACGGTTGGTATGTTATACAGGTTTTAGCAAGTAATAATTCACCCACCCAAGACCAACTAGACCAAGCTATCCAAACCGTTACAGAAAATAAAGATTCTAAACATTATATGATTGTGTTAGATGGTTGGGGCAAGGGTGACACTTTTCAATCAATTAGAGAACGTAAAAATATGGAGTCAGTGTTATGAAATACATCCTCCCCCTCATCCTCCTGCTAATTCTTTCAGCCTGCGCCCCTCCCCAAACACAACCGCCCCCGTGTTGCCCAAGCGATGGGGGCGTGTGCCCCGCCCCACCAACCCAACAATCTTATACTACAGATGAGAATGTCAATATCTGTATAATTCCCTAATCACCCCTTGTGATAATTTCTCGTAATTGTCTATCCACATTTGTATCACTAAGGTTTCTCCAATAGTATATCTTTCAACGCTTTGTCAGCTAACCTTTCCTGCTCCATTTTATTTTTATCATAAACATATTCGTGAATTAAGCTAATATCCCTATATGTTAGAACACCGTCTTCCACCATCTTTTTAGCTACAGGAATAGCAAACGGTTTTTCGCTCAGAAGTTTTACTAGCCCCTCTTTTTGCATTGGACTAATGGGTTCGTCCATACCCAATTCTGATTTTTCTTTCATTTCCCATCTATACCTCTCTAAGGCGTGCCCGCATTGTGGACAGATGGCTTTTATGGTGTGGTCGGCTGATATAATATTCACAATCCCATTACAGAATAAATATACAATATAAACAGGTATAACGATTACCAATAAACAACTAAGTAATTTAAATATAAAATTTATCATTATTATTACTCGTTAGTCTGTTTTTCAGCATTCCACTTTACCCAACCGCCATTTGGTAAATAATTATTCTCTCCATCCTTTCGCTTTGGAAATAATCCCCCACCCTTTTTATGTTGTCCGTAACTAAGTCTAGCGAAACATTTAGTACAACGTAACTCAAAATACTCATTTTCGTCAACTGTCCTAACGATCATTTTTAAATCTTCACATCCGCACTTCCCGCATTTACTTTCACCGAACACTTCCTGCAAACTAGCTAAATCCTTCCATAGTTGAGACTCTGTTTCTGACTCGATTTCAACCAATAATGTGGGTTTCACCCTAAAACTGGCCTTCATGTCACACACCTTTCATGTTAGAAAAAAGATTTTTATCAATAAAGCAGTAATAATAAATATCAATAACATAGTTAAGAATTTTTTGTTATCGTTATCCATTAGCTAATTTCCGTAATTCATGGTAAGATATAAGATTCTAGCACAATAATCGCACGGTTTATCATCAGGGTCTATTTTGCCGTCTGGGTGTATCGTTAATCCCCCATTACAATTGTGATGTTGTAGATCGTATAATTTAGCTTTTATTTCTTGTGGCGTCATGTTCGATACTTTGTATTTTAATGTATTCTCTGTCTTTAATTTTACCTAATATTTCCTGCACTTCTAACCACTTACTACTATCTACTGGTTGAGACGACCGCATACCAACGCCGTTGCCAAAATACGGGCATTCCACATAATACATACGAAGTTCGTCATTACCATCTTCTAATTCGTTATCATTTTGAACACACGATGTTACTTCGCATCCGTACTTATTTCCGCGATATTCGACATGGGAGTCAGCTATGCACTTCGCCTGTTCCAAATCCGTATATGCTCCAACCACATAGCTATGATTGTCGCGTAGCCCCCATTTATATGCCGTAACAACATATATCGTAGTTCCATCGCTCATAAAGCCACCATTGGTTATTACTTATCTCTCCAATCTGACCTATATTCTCCCAAATCCCCTTTCTCTTCCCTGCCAGCACTTAAATCCCCCAACATCTTAATTAAGTTAGTGGCTTGGTCCTTAGTCAATTCCTTTACATTCTTATACCCCAGTTTTACGATAACATCTGGTATACTTACATTTCCGCGTTTCGCAATCAAATCAACAATATCCAACTGTTTATCGTCTATCTTATCGTTGGGGTTAAAGTCGATAAAGTTACCATCACTAGTCTCTTCGGATGCTACCACTTTGCGAAGCCGCAGTAGTTTGCGATAGCAGCGGGCTTCCGCTCTAGTCTCTGCCATCGCAGATTGATATTTTGAGTATTTCGGGTCATCTGTATTATGTGGTCCACAATCTGCAATATCTTGCTCTACAACTGCGGTCCCGTAAAGTGGATGGTTTGGGTTGCCAACTTGACAGGTGACGGAAACAGCAATAGTGGCGATTCCCTTTGGATTATCAGGAGGTTTAATAAACGACAGTTCTTTCTTTGAGATTGGACCGACCATTAGTTCTAACACTCGGCGTAATCCATCACAGGTTGGATTTCCATTAAATAGTTCGTCCTTTTCAAAGTTAGCCATCACCAACTCGTGCCATTCCTTTGAGCCGAAAATTGGCAGGGAATCTAGGGGGAGGTTAACAATTTCGGGTTCCTCCACGGTTTCGCTAAACATATTGTCGGGTTCCACACCACCAGTAAATACGTTGCTGCTGTTAGGTTCTGGCTCTGGCAACACCTTTATATTTTGTATTGATAATAGAAGGTCAACTAGAGCGGACTTCTTTTGGGACAAAGTTTCCTCGTCGGTTACACAATATTGAGTGCGTAGGATTTCTCGTAATTCTGATACTGAAGTTTGTTCATAACCATGAGACATAAATTTATACCTCTACAGTTCGTACCGTTGTTTGATCGACCCCGCCCCTACTATACTCTTTCACTAATTCCAAAACCTTGCTTGCTACTTCATTCATACTATAAAGTGAGTCCGAATTATCTTTACATCTAATCCTCAATACATAACATCCACAATAAATGAGCGAAGAGTCTTTGCGAAAGTCCGCCAGCATATTCCTATCTAAACTTTCCTGCCCATATATTGGTAGCCAGTGTCCAGGGCCGTCAATTTCTATAGCAAGGGAAAGGTGGGGTAAAAATAGATCAACCTCTAGGTCGGGCTCACTTGGGGTCAGCCCTTTCCTGTGATATTCTACTACCAAACCGCTCTCCGTCAATATATTTTCCACAAATTTTTCTAATTTAGAGCCTTCTTGGGAGGCTACCCTAATGGCTTCCGCCGCCTTGAGTTTACCCAATTCTTTTTCATAATCCGTCATATCCTCTAGGTGTTTAATTGCTAGGTTTTTGCGGCGTTTCTGTTCATCGACATCGAGGCTTTTCCAGGTGTCTACCTGAGATTTCGCCATTTTTAGGCGTTCTTCCCTAGTTCTCTTCCTGCCCTTGGTTGGGTGTTTTGTTCTACCTTCTGAAAGGGCTAGTTTTTGAGCTTCGGATTGAGTGCGGGTGGGGAAGCCGTATCTGGTAATTAACCGCTGTATTTTCTTAGTGTAGGTATTGTGGAGAGCCGCGATTTGTGCAGGGGAAAGTCTATCAGTAATATATAACTTGTAAAGTTCGTCTTTTTCAATCATGTTTGTACCCCTATATTAAATACCATGCACTAAAACCTGTTTGTTGGGCGAGCCATCATCTACAATGTTTAACACATTGAGCATATCGTCCATGTTAAAATTGTCAACTATACCCTTAACTTGAACATTAAAACAATTTTCCACCGCCCGCTTATGACTTTCGCTTCTTACTACTATTTCTAGGTTTTCCCTGCTAAATAGGTCTAGGTATGGCTCGTATACTCTT
>Ga0208958_1000916_pt1 | contig 32166 bp, 25 predicted proteins | sample RifOxyB1_FD_184032 | JGI IMG/M metagenome (GOLD analysis project Ga0208958, IMG submission 184032) | Soil microbial communities from Rifle, Colorado - Rifle Oxygen_injection B1 (SPAdes) | ecosystem: Environmental > Terrestrial > Deep subsurface > Rock core/Sediment | place: Rifle, Colorado...
ATAATAGAGATCGATAATCTTATTTAGCCAAGAGAGGTTCAATAGCAATATTGAGCCTCTCTTTTTTTTTGACTTTTTTTTAAAACCAATTCTATTTCAACCAATGTTCATGACCACCCTTTATAAAATATATACTAACGGCAGCCAAAGTTAGGAACCCCCAAGTGAATAATAGAACATAGCAAGCTTTAACTTTTGTTTGAATATAAGCTTGAAACTTTTGCAGATAATGAGATTGATGAATAAGCAAGATCAATACAAGCGTTGTAAAAGCGTAGTAGGCGGGGAATATATATCTTTGAGCCAGCCTATTAGATAGTGAAAAAAGGAAGATGTAGACGATTACAAAATTAATTAATATCCAGATAAGTTGTTTGGTTTTGGCAGATAAATCCAGTTTAAGTGATTTGGTTTTATAAAACTTGGCTGCTAGAGACAACATGAGCAAGAGTACCCAAGGCATAGCGTTGATTAAGGTCCTACTTAGGTAATAGAAAATATTTATTATCTTTTGTAAAACAAATGGATGGGTGCTAGCACTATCTTTAATGGATCGACCATAAACTTGAATTTTAAAATATGCTTCCAGGAATGGGTATCCGGTGACCGCATGAAACCATAACTCATATACAACAAGTGTTAGTAAAAGGGCGAAACATGCAATCAAGATCCAGAAAAAATTAGTATATTTTTTGTTTTCTTGTTTTCTATATAAAATGAACCATATGCTAAAAAGGATTGGTAGCAGCGTAATGGCGGCAAGTCCTTTGGTTAAAAATGAAAATATAAATCCAAACACAAATAATGCTCGATATATGACTCCGTGATTGATTTTTATATAACCTAGAATCGTACATATTAGGGATAGAAGTAGAAATTGTTCGTGATTGGCCCTTAGTTGATAAGAAAAATTAATAAGACATAGCTGCAAGGCCCAAAGTATCACAAGAGCTTTTTCTTTTTCGACAAATTCTTTGACCACTAGAAAAAAAATAAAAATGAATAGTAATCTGTATATTGTATTAAAAAAGTATAGAGAATATTCGGAAGGGAATCCAAGTTTGGAAATAATTACAGGAAAAATAAATTGACCAATAAAATGATCTCGAACGTAAGGATTGCTGGGGTCCGTGTATTCTGATAGGCCCTGCCACTCTAGGGCAATTATTTCTTTCAGCGGTTTTTCTTTGGTAAGCTGTGTAGTAAATTTAGTGTAAAGTCTTGAATCGTTTTCTCTTGCTTGGAACTTTGTAATGATGATTACCGATGCGACAAGTGAAATCATCAGAGCGAAAAGCATAAAAGGTTTTATAATTTGGTTTACCATAAAAATATCAGCCGGTTAAAGTTGTTACTAATATAACGCAAAAATGAAGCGTATATCTAGAAGAAATAAATATTGATACCCAGTCTTGACAAAATTTTATTTTTTCCCAAAGTAATAGTGTGAGGGTTGGATGAATAAGCTACTTATAATTCACGGATTGATAATATTTTTGGGAGTATACATCTCTGACCCATTTTGTCAGGATTGTTCTTGTAAAGAAAAATCAAAAAATTCTTTAAATCAAACTGTTTCAAATAGAGTTGATAAAATTAAAAATGTTATTGAAAGTTTGATGCTGATAAGCAGTTTTGAAGAACAAGTTCAATTTAATTTCTGGTCGATAACCGTAATTAACTTTGAAATTGAATTCCTAGAAAGTTCTTACCTTCTTTCTTTAAAACCTATTCGGGCACCACCGCTTGCATAAATTCAGTTAGAAATCTTTTTAATTTATTTATTCAAGGAGGTTTTTTGTGAAATCAAAACTGATTTTACTAACGCTTATGCTATCGGCACTGGTAAATATGAATCCAGCCAAAGTGAAAAAAATAAAAGAGGGGACATTAGAAATAGTACCTGTTAAAAATTTAAAAACTGAGGATGAAAATGCCATGATTTTTAATAACAGGCATCTGCTACCACTTACTAAAAAGCCTATACTTACAGTAGAAAATTTCTCTTATGAGAAACTACTAAAAAATAGAGAGGGAGTGTTGGCATTAGATGAGAAGGCCCAAAGAGATTTTGAAAGGGCAATTAAGCATTATAAGGGAAATAACTTTGCTGTCATTATCGATGGAGAAGTTGTGAGTACCCCAAGGATTAAAGAATCTAAAATTGGAAGAGAATTAGTCTAAAAGTTGAGTTAATAGTTCAGGTAATGTTACCTGAACTATTAACAAACCTTGCGTTATGCCTGTCTAAAGAGGAAAAATTGTCAATTATATAGAGCTTAAGTAAATTCGTTTAAATATTTTTTATCAAGAACCGATTTTCTGATTATGAAATCATTATTACATAACACGGTAACTAGAAAAAACATCAACAAGTACTGTCAGTTTGATCAGCTTAATGGAAATCATCCCTTAAAAGAATTGGTTCCAGAAGCTTATGTCGAATATCAAGCGAGACAAAGAAAATCTGGCAAGGTCTATTATTTTAATTTTGCTTTGGCAAAACAACTCGGTTTGATTCCAGAAGATCATCCAGAGAAGTTGAATGCAGAAATTGAAAAGAAAATTTTAGAGACTTTCAATATTGTGATTATCAATGAATACGATAACATTCATAATATTAAGCACCCACCCGAGACAATTAAAGAAAATACTTATATGGCAACCCGATATTTACAGCTTCAACACCCAGGCAAGCAAGGAAAGACCTCGGGAGACGGAAGAAGTGTCTGGAATGGACAAGTAACTCATCACGGGGTTACATGGGACATTTCCAGTTGCGGTACTGGAGCTACCAGACTTTCCCCAGCAAGTGCCAAAATGCATAAATTTTTTAAAACAGGTGATCCTTCTATCTCTTATGGTTGTGGGTGCTCAGAGAAAGATGAAGGAGTTTCCTCTTCATTATTCAGTGAGGTGATGTATTTGAATGGCATAAGAACTGAAAGAGTTCTGGCTATAATCGAGCATAAAAACGGACTCGCTATAAACGTTCGGGCCCATCCAAATTTGATTAGACCTTCTCATTTTTTTGCCCCGCTTAAGCAAAATAACTATGAATATTTAAAAAAAATGTATGATTACTATGTAACAAGACAAAGAGAAAATGGTTTCTGGTCTGATTATCCCAAAGATGAAATCGAGGGATATGAATACTTTTTAAGAAAAATGGCAAATGTATTTGCTACCATGGTAGCTCAGTTTGAGGATGAATATATTTTTTGTTGGTTGGACTGGGATGGTGATAATATATTAATGGATGGATCAATCATTGATTATGGTTCAGGCAGTTTGGTCTTTTCCATCATGAATACCGGTATGACGATGTGGAGCGGTATTCGACTTCTATATCCGAACAGAAAATCAAGGCAAAGTATCTAATTCAAACATTTGTGCAAATGACAGATTTTTTGAAAAACCAGACTAAGCGACCCATAAAATTTTTTGAACATCACCATGTATTGAAAGAGTTTGAAAAGATATTTGAATACCAAAAAGACAAGAATTTGCTTTATAAGATTGGGTTTAATAACTCTCAAGTTTCGCTTCTTTTAAATAAACATAGAAAAACGTTAAAAGATTTTAGATGTAGTTTTTCTTATTTTGAGCGTATAAAATCTATGAAAGGAATTAAAAAAGTCGCTGACGGAATTAATTGGTCTGCAATTTTTTGCATGAGGGATATTTTAAGAGAATACCCTCAGATTATGCAATTTCGAGACGGCTTTTTAACTTGTGATGAATTTATCGAAATAATCAAATCAAGTTATGCAACTAAGAAGGATTTGGTTTTAAATCCTTACCGAAAACAAATGATCGGATTATTTCAAGAAAAGTATATGCAATTGGTTGAAATGGTTGCAGCTGAAGGTAACAAGAATGTGAAAAATGTTTTATGTGAAATTACTATGCGTTCATCAGTTATTAATAAGTATGATCGAATTACGGGTGATGCAGTTACAATTATTGTTGATAAGATTCTTTCAATAAAGCAAGGACCAGATGATATTTACAAAATTATGCATGATTTTTTATATTTTCAAAATCATGATCCATCAAAAATTAGACAACTAGAAAGACATAAAATTAAGAATACTAAAGGTGTTAAAAACTTGTTGGAGATTGTAAGGTCATACAGAGAAGGAATATGAGACTGGTCTTTTATGGTGGCGGTGATGAAGAGGAAAATATCTCTTTAAATCACGCCTTGATAAAATTAGTCAGATCAAGCAATCCGGTTATTACATATATACCCGCCTGTTCTTATGATGCAGATATTGAATTTTCGTATTTTGCGAGACATTTCAAGAAATTTCATATATCTCGAATGATCAATTTCCCGGTGGACATTCCCTTTACAGATATTTTGCTCAATGAAGTTTTGAAAAGCGATATTATTTATCTGGGGGGAGGAAATACGTTTTATTTTTTAAAAACATTAAAGGAAGTAGGATTAATTCCAAAATTTAAAAAATATGCTCTAGAAGGTGGGATTTTAAGTGGGCTGAGTGCTGGTGCGATAATTATGACCCCAAACGTGAAAACAGCATCATTCCCTGCGTTTGATTGTGATTTGAACGAAGAGAAATTAAAAAACTTCAGTTCTATGAATCTAGTTGATTTCGAATTTTTTCCTCACTATAAAAACTCGATTCGTTACGAAGATGAATTAAAAAAATATTCCAATAAAATTAATCGTCCATTGTATGCCTGTCCTGATGGATGTGGAATAATTCTTGATCAAGATAAAATTAGTTTTATTGGCAAAAATTATTGCTTTTATAAAGGGAAAAAGATTCTTTTAAAAGCTGCTTAAAGCGTTTCTAGGTTCATCAAAACAGACTAAAAAAGTTTGGTTTATTGAAAAGAAGTTGTAATTTGCATCATTCTTCAAATTTTCATTGGATGATGGTAGAATATATTTTTATTGATTGTAACGATTAAAATTTGGAGTAGTCATGAAGTGTCCTAAATGTTCTATTGTTTTAAAAAAGAAATTTTACGAAAAAATAGAGATTGATACTTGCGATAAATGTAAAGGAACATGGCTGGATGCGGGGGAGCTTACCAAGATTATTGAAACAGATAAAGAAAAATTTGATACCAAACTAATTCAAGAAACATTAGTCACTCATTTCGCTGGAATCCCTCAGGATGAACAACGCTCGATTGAAAATTGTCCAGTTTGTCAGAAAGCTATGAGGGCCAGTAATTATGACTATCAGTCTGGAATTATCATTGATACCTGTGTTGATGGGCATGGAGTTTGGCTTGATAATAAAGAACTTGAAAAAGTGCAGATATATAGGGAGCATTGGAGTAAAGAAGCAGATAAATATCGAGGAGAGTGGTTGGCTCTGGTAAAAAATGTAAATGATGCAGACGCAGATGTCAAAAAAGAAAACCAAAAGAGAAAAATGAAACCTACGCAGTATCTATTAAGTTCCATGTTTAAAAAAATATTGGGTGTCTAAGATTTAGGTTTATACCAACAAAGAGGGCGATTTCCCAGCACATGATGAGTTGTTCTATTGCATGCACCCTTCACAGGATTGTTCTTACTTAATTCTTTTTTATAACTAACTTCGCAAAGAGCACCTTGTAAAAAGGTGTCAAGTCTGCATTGAGAGCGTGGATGGTCAGACAATGTACGGGGTACAACTGAGTGATCAGGTGTTTGAAAATCAATTGGACCGTCGTTATTAATGCTTTCCATGATTTTTGAAATATGCAAAGAAGCTGTGGAACTTCTTATACAAAGAGCTACTTGATTAGTATCTTCAAAAGCTCTTTTACATTCATTTTCAAGGTATGGAGCGATTTCCATTTCACTGATTATTTCAATATTATTGTCCTGGGTCCAAATTCTTCGAACACATTTTAAAGTAGCAAAATAATCAGATTGTCCCTCGACTGATGCCCAACGATTTGGAATTTGTTTTTTGGTTGGAGCACTTCCAAGTAAGTGTCCCATCTCATGGCATAAAGCTAGAGTCAGTGCGTCCCTAGTCATATATTCGTGTCTGGCTAGTCCACCATTAATGGTAATTGAAAAAAGTGGGTAGAATCTACCTGCATATGCATTGACTTCGCTGACACTCCACATGCGCTGAATTTTAAGTATTCCGCCCTTTTTTTTAATGATTGGTTTATAGATATTTTCAAACTGATCAATGACTTCATGAAAAAGTTCTTCAGTGATAACGCCTTTGGGGTGGTCAAAAATATCTAACTGGTTAGTAGGAAACACAGAAGCGTTAGTCACGAGGGAAAAATATACAGATAAAAAAAGCAAAGCAATAAATAATAGTGACTTCATAGATTCTACGTACCTAGTATTAATTAATATTACTAAAAGGCTAACATAGTTAGCACTAAAGTGTGATAAAAAATGGAATAACTTGTTTTTAATATTAGGTAGTTATGACAAATTATTTTGTAGTATTAAAAATTCAAACCTATTGTTGGTCCATCCTTTATATGTTACTTATTTGTCGTTGTTAACACCTTAAAATTATTAATGGGGAGATTTAATATGAAATATAAAAAGCAAGTAATATTACTTTTTGCTTTATCTAGTTTTATGAATTTTTCAATCGCATCGGCTGCTAACATTCCTAACGGATTTTGTTATACCAAGCAATGCGATGGCACTCACCCGGTAACAGCATTTGATTTTTGGAAAAAAGTTCAGTCATTTGGTGATCCTAATGGAAATGGACAACTAGGTCCAAACTTCTCTGCTCCAGTCGAAGAAGGAAGCGTTCAAACTGAATCAGTACCATCAAATGATTTTTTTAATCAAATGACAGATGCCGAAAAATATTCAAGCGCACAATGTGGACTCAGCCTAAATAGCAATACTAACGATTCAATCGTGATAGCTGGTCCCTGTAAAACCGCAAGTGATTTAGATCGTAAGGGAAATATTGTAAAAATGAAACATAAACCTCAAGGAAATCCAGGCCTCAATGCGGCTCAAATGGATTTCTTCTTTGAGGCAGCCAAATCAAAAAAAGACCAACTACCCGTGATGGGATATTGTCGTCCTGATGGAGTTGGTATTCAAACAGTCGAGTGTTACCCTTACACCATGGATCTTGGTGATCCTGCTATTTTCGCAGTTGGGGCTAAAGCAGAAGCTTGTTATAAAACTTATGTACCTAAAGTAGGTGGGAATTCTATCTGTCGAGTAGGAATACCGGCCGGAGCTCGAGTGGATGGTGCCAATAATGCTTCATTTTTTGTTGCACTTTTTGGTTACAAATTTGACTTGCTTAAAGCTGATGCAATCCTAACAGCACCACTTAGTGGTAATGTAAGTTACAGTGGAACTGTTTATTATCTTGGTAATAAAATATATTCTAATCCCAAAAGCGCAGCTGATATTAGGGTCGAGGATAATGTTCCAATTGCTGCTATTGAAAAAGGTATTACGATTCCTTTTCCGATTGGACCGCTTACTCTTTCAGTTTCAGCAGGTGTTCAGGGAAATGCTAGCTTTAATATGGGAGCACGGGTTGTTTCTATGTGGGCCAACGGTCGAGTTAGACCAATTATTAATACTTCCGGTTACGTTGATGCAGGACTTGATGCCTGGATTGCTAAAGCAGGCGTTGAAGGTCATCTAACATTTCTTAACGACGATATAGACGTATATGGTTTCAATGGTATTGCATCTACTCCAAGTAACCAGGGCGATTATTTAGCCTATAGTATGCAAGTTTCAGGTTTAGATACGCTGTCAGCGTTAAGCGGATGGGTTGGAGCATATGCTAAAATTCGCGTTCCTAAATTCTTGGGATTCCGTTGGAAAAAATGGGGCGTTAAGATTTTTGAATGGAGTGGAGTGACTACCAGCGGTTATGTATTTAATAAATTTATTCCTGCTACACCTGTTTGGGGCGTTAAGAATAAACTTCAATAAATTTTAATTGCCTGAAATTAGGTTATTTTTTTTATGAATTCTTGGAAAAATATTTTGACTAAAAAACGGTTTTTTACTGCCTTGGGAGTAATCGTATTTTTTACGTTATTATTTTTAATTGTTAAACAGGTTTGGAGAATTTATCCCCAAAATTCAAATAAATCTCAAAGCAAAAGTTGTTACAGCGTTAGATTTGATACTCTCTCTAAGGGTGAAAGTTTTATAGATGCGACTGAAAGTGTTTTGGTTGAAAATATCAGTTCAGGAACTTTGCTGCTTTATTTGTATAAACTAAGTGGAATAAAACATTATGTTGTAAAAATCAAGGAGCATAAAAGTTATATTAGAATTAACGGTGTGGTGACCCAAGAGTATCAAATTAATTCTCCCTTTTTTATTACATATGATCATAATTTTAATGCCAAGCTTGAAATGCCTATCCAAAAAAATGAACTTTCGGGAAATGCCTTGAAACAGATTGCCTCATATTTAACCTTCCCAGATCGCTCAATAAAAAGAAAAGAATATTTTGGAGAAGTATCTTACGATATTGGAATAAAAAATAAAAACAAAGAAGGCATGATGATAACTAAAAAAAGTATTCAGATGCCCTTTGATTTGGAAGGTTCCTTTAAATATACTCCTTTTAAGGTATTAGACGGTGAAGAAAAAATGAAGTTAAAGGATCATTTACAGTCAATATTGTCAGCTAAAATAAATTGGGAGAAAGAATCTTTAATAAAGTGTGACGAACTTCGTGATGTTAGTAAATTAAAACAAACTGCTTCGAAACTAATCAAGACTGATCTAACTTATGATTTTGATTTTAAAGCAGCCCAAATAGCTAACATGAAAAAACGAATTCGAAATAAAAATATTTCTACTTTTTTTCAATCAATAAAATTGGATGAGAAAGGACTTCTTACCAATGAAGATTTTTTGACTTTAAGAGCGTTTATTGAAATCAATAAAACCGAAAGTTTGCGTTTTATTGTGGATGAACTTAAAAAAATGCTACCAGATTCCAAACTATTTCAGGCTTTGCTTCCTATATTGGCCAAACCAATTATTCCTGAAATTCAAGATTTTGTGATTGAGCTATCGAATTATTTTTCCCAAAACAATGAACAGGTCCTTGCTGAAAAGATGCTGCAATTACTGATGCAAGAAACCAATCCCAATCAAAATACTATGAACTTTTTAAAAAATCAGAATTCAGATACAGGATATTTAATTAGAGGTTCAATAGCAAGATCAGCTTTAATTGAATCTCCTGAACAAAGTCAGATATTGATTGATGATCTGTTGAAAATTCATGAAGGTTATAAAAAAGATAATGACTCTAGATTAGGTGTAGTGGAAGACGCTTTGGGTAATGCAGGAGCTAGCGAACTACTGAACTTGGTTGATAGCAATACCCCAGAGGGACTTTCGAATTTGCGTTTTGTTAAAGATCAAAAAGCTTTAGAAATTCTTATGAATACAGTGATGAGTGTTGGGTACGATGAGTCAAGTGTTGTTAATAAGGATGCTGCCTTGAGTGCTCTTGAAATGAGATTGAATTTTAATATTGAAGATGAAGAATCTAAAAAAGAGATTAAAGGGCGATTGCAAAAATATTTAGATAATTTAGAGGCACAAGATGCTCAGGAAGAAATGTTTAAAAGAAGGGCCATGACACTTCTAGATACAAAACGAGACTAATTGAAACAAACTAGTTATATTCAACTAAAATTTCGTGGATACCCTTTCTGATTTCAAACCAATACTCAATAGAAGCATCTTTGGGGTTATCTTCAAATTTTTTCAGCCAGTAATCTAAGTCAGTGTTCATTACCTTCTCTACTTCTTTTTGTCTCCTTAAATAAGTTATCACAAAATTTGTATTGATTTGTGATTCCCAAAGAGAGGATGAGTTTCTTCCATTAATTCTACTGACGGTTTCTCTTATCCTTTTCTTATACTCCTCACCTAATCCAAAAAGTTTATCAAAAATTTCTGGCATCATATTTTCTGCCCAAGAACGATGAAACCTGCACATGCCGGCATTATCCATCATGATTTCTTTTATCATACGGTCAGCATTAACTTGGCCCAAGGTTCTTGGAGGCATATATTCATAACCATAAAAGTTGTAATATTTTCCCATTATGGGCATCGGAGATAGTACTCCAGGTGTCCAGTATTGATTGGGGACCATCCAGCCATTACGAGCGTTAGCGGTATAGAGAAAATTATCAAGGAGTTTAATGCCTTTTTGTTGGGATAATTTCCTGCCGAACTTTCTGGCTCCTTGTGATAAATCGATTGTACCATTTTTCTTTAAGATTGAATCAATCAGTTCAATTGCTAGATTACAATTGAATAAGGAATCTTTAATGATATCAAAATTATCCAGATTAAATCGGGGACGACCTGATAGTCCAAGTTCGGCGGGAGTTAAAATATTTTTATCAACACAATCAAGTAACCACGATAAAACACCACCTGCAGAAATGGCATCAAATCCCATGCTGTCGACGTGGTGATTTAATTTTTCAGCTGCATCCTGGTCAAAAATACAGCACTGTGGTCCGAGTGTTTGATAAGGTTCATAATCTTTTTTATACTTGCCCTTGGTTTTTTTACAAACGGCTGCGCAGGGTTCGCCACAAGTTCCCTGACTTTTGGTGGCAATAGTGTCTTCATTAAATTGCTTGAGGTAATGATCAGAAATTAGTTTTTTATGAATTTCCTGTCGCTTAGATTCATCCAAGTAAATACTGTTACAATTTTTAAAGAGCATTTTTCCTTTTAGCGTAGTGTAATTGACTCCAAAAGTGCCACCCGTATTGAATTGGGGGTCGAAGCGATATTTGATGGTGCTTTCCATATCTTTGGCGCTAAGTTTTTTATTGTACTTTTGAATAAACCATTCATCGACAACCTGACGGTCTCTTAAATCGTCATCTATAAAAGTGCCACCGTAAATAATAGCAGCAATTTGATTTTCCTGAAACAATTTAGAACCAAATCCTCCACGACCGGCCCATGTATCAAAAGCTGTAACTTTTCCTTTTTTGATAGGAGCTGAACCAATGGCCCCAAAATCAGTAAAAGCACTGGCAGGCCCGGTAGATAGAATTCGAGGATCATTTGGATATTTGTCTTTAAAAAGATTTAAAACATGTTCTTGAAGTGCATATAGACCCCTTTTATCTTTGTTCCATATTTCTTCAATGTTATCGATCGGATGAATTTCAACTTGAATTTCCTCACCATGCAAACGATTTAAATAAAGAATGGATGGTCTTGTTGCGTTTCCTCGAAGGCTAAGCATATTAATACCAAGATTATCAAATATTAAACCCGCCCCTCCCATGGATGAGATAAAGAACCCCCCCCAACAAGGAGAAAACCCTGTGAAAAATAATCTATTTGACCCGGGTAAGATAGATCCGGCTAAAAGACCAGTCCCGATATTTAAAGTTTGATATTTACCTGCTAGATGAAGACCCAAATCAATTGGTCCAAAATATTCGCCAACCTTGTAACGGGTGTGTTTATAAAATCCAGAGGCGCAGTCTACATGTAAAACGCGAATAGTGTTTTCCATTATTTTAAGGCTCCTGCTCTTGGTATACTGTTTATGATTCCATTAAGTGGTAAATCTTTGACCTTGTCCAGGTCTTTAGTATTTCTGATGGTCCAAATTATTTTTTTCTTTTTGGGATAACGTGTTTCCAACTCGTTGATCATTGATAATATTTCTTGATTATCTTGAGTTGATGGATTCAGGAACGCAACTCCATCAAAACTCCAAAGGTTTGCTTCATGAATCAGACCCTTAACATTTCCAGCCAATAAAAAGATTTCAATATTGTTGAGGGCCGTGTTTTTGTATTTAGTATTTAAAAGCTCTTTAATATCATTTAAAGTATTTGGGGTGAAAGAAATGATCTTAATTTTTTTATAGCAATTAAATGTCATAGGATGGTTTTGATTACTATCTTTACATTGACCAGAAGGATCTAAATTAGATAGTTCGTCGAGAAATTGATGAGTCATGTAATCTTTTAATTCGATAAAAATTCCGATTTCTGAATGTTTCAGGATTTGTAATAAGTCTTTAAAGGACAAAATTTTGTGCTTATTTGTCTGAATCAGGTTTTCAAGCATATGATGAGCAGGTTGATCAGACCATGCGGAAATATCACAGTCTTTATCAGGTGAAATGAGGTATGAACAATTTTGTTTTATTTCCTCATATGTTACGTTGGCAATTTTTTGTTTTTGAAGCTCATGACATTCCAGGTGACTATTCAATGTTGAGTTATGGTAGATGATAGGAATATCATCTTTGGTGAGCACCAAATCCAGTTCAACATAATCGGCACCTACTAAATCTGCGCTAATAAAAGCTGGTAGAGAATTTTCAAGACACTCAGCCTCGTTGCCTCGATGAGCGATATTCCACGCTTTTTGTTCTGAATGAGTGAACTTGGTGGCAATAAAACGAAGAGGGGTATTTAAGGAAGATGATGGTAGGAGTAATTGAAGCATTATAAGGAATGTTATGAAAAAAACCCCCGCTATGATTTTTTTGGTATGCATTCAGTGTCCTTTGGTTAAGTGACAATCTGTTAATCGTTATATGTAAAAAATAATTTAATCTTTAGTTTGAGAAAACAATAAAAACCTGCAATTACTATATAATATTATATAATTGCCACAAATTGTGGGCATAAAATGAAGGGTTAATAGTGGAGTGAAAAAGTGGGTAATTACCCGAAAGTCTTGGTAGCTAGTACAATGAATTGCAAATTTAAAATTAATTAACTGCGTTTTTAAGATATAATTTACGTAGTTGTTTTTTTTAGAAAGGAGTTCCTTTATGAAGAATATAATTTGGGGTTTGATTGTATCTGTTATTTTTTGCGGTATGAACTCTCTTATGGCAGGTCAATTAAAGCTTATGCCCATAGGTGACTCAATTACCCGAGGTGCAGTCAATGCACCAACTTATAGGTGTTTCTTGTGGGGAATGCTTTCAAAATCCAATCTTCCTGATTTTGATTTCGTGGGAAGTATGAATACCAAAGTGAATCAGACAGAACCAGGTATTAGTGGTTGTCCCCACAAGGATTTTGATGTTGATCATGAAGGACATGAGGGATGGACTACAGATAAAATTTTAAAACAAATAGGTGGATGGGCCAATACATATACGCCGGATGTCGCTCTTATTCATTTAGGTACTAATGACTTAGGAGCCGGACAAAGTATCCAAGGCACGGTCGGAGAAATGGATAAAATTGTCGACTATTTAAGGACGGCCAAAGCCAGTGTGGTTATTTTTATTGCTGGGGTAATCCCGGACACTTTTCACGCTAATATTGATGCCAAGACCAAGGAATATAACAGCAGATTAAGTGCTTTTTGTCAGGAAAAATCAACTGCTGAATCTCCTATTATTTTTGTGGATCTCTATAGTAAAATTAATCCCAAGTCAGATCTCTTTGATGGGCTTCATCCTAGCGATTCTGGAAACAAAAAGATGGCACAGGGGTGGTTCGAAGCTCTTAAGGCTTACTATACAAAGAAAAAATAAATTGCTTTTTCAATTACACTGCTAGTGTTTACCGATTAGTTTTCACTTCTACTGGACCAATCTTTTTATCACTGGTGTTGATGGATACAGGAGCGGTCGGTGGCGTTTTTTCTTTTGATTTGCTGACATCTTGCTCGGTTGAAACAACTTTGCCTATGGTGCGGTTGTCTTGTAAGACGAGTGCAGCATGACGACTAGCGGTTGTTTGAATGTGTATAGATTGAGTAGGGGCCCATCCTAAAGTTTTATAAATCAAGTATTGTCCAGGATCCGCAGAACAATATTTATAACTATTTTCCAAGAGTTGATTATTATCTTCAAAAAATTTTTGATTGAGCACAATAATCATACTGTCTTTGTCATATGAAAATTTATGAGTGGAGGAATCCTTATCTTGAGTGTGTAATAATTGTATTATTTCCAAAGAAAATCCGCTGAATGTCAGCGTGATATCTCCGTATCGATTATTATTCAGGTTGTGATCGCTATAAAATTCTGACATCATTGCTCTGAAAAATTCACATGGGTTAGGATAATTAGCTACCATCCGACTTACTAACTTATTTTTTGAATGCTGAGTTTGTATCGATACAGAGATATATCCACTATTATTTGTCAGTGTTTTAAAATCGCTTATTTTAGCAATTGAACGAAGTAATGGTTTTGCAAATTCGTGTGGATATTCATCTCTCTCAAAATACATTACTAAATTATTTAAAAACTTCTTTAAGTCTTTGGTGTGGAAGGCATATAGGCAAGAAGAGTAGAGCGAAAGGCATATAAGCAAAAATTTAATATTTTTCATATGGTTTTTTACCTCTTAAGCAACTGCTTAGCTTGCTTATCGGTAGCATGAAATATTATATTTATATTATGAGAAGTGTGGGGTGAAATAATTAAAACCCAATTAATAAGGTCAACTACTGATGGATCAATTAGAAAACACTAAACAGCTTGAATTGAAAAGGAAACAGAAGGCGCTAGAGGAAATGCGTGAGAAGAGGAAGCAACAGAAAATTCTTTCTTTTAAAGCGTTACTACGCAAAGTTAAATTAATAATAATTTTCTTGGGAATTTTTCTCGCTTTATCATACTTTATGAAGGGTTCATTAGTAGATTATAAAAATATACATCCTGATTTGCGTATACAGCCACTACAAACCGACACTGAAAAAAAAGAAGTTACGTTAAATTACATGGGCATTCAATATCTCATACAACCAATTCAGAATTATGAGATATCAGGACTTGTAGTATCTCATAATAATCCTTCCGGGTTTGGCGATATTTATCATGATAGCAAATCTTTTGATACGAAGGATTTATGTCTGATTTGGGGAAATAATTTAATGAATAATGATTTCCATAAAGTTAAATTTTGGAATGTTTCATGGACGTGTAATGTTAGTTATCCGCTGGGAATAAATTTTGAATTCGATGAAATTTCTAATAATCACCTGATTACTAGAAGTGATGAAATCAGAAAAAAAATCGCAAAGGTAAGAGTGGGGGATCAAATTAAAATCAAGGGTACGTTGGCCAATTATACTACTTTGAACAACGAAAATAGTTGGCGAAACTCTAGTCTCACCAGAAGTGATACTGGAAATGGGGCTTGTGAGGTTGTTTTGGTAGAATCATTGGTGGTGCTTAAAAAAGGAACTCCGGGATGGTATCTACTGTATGATTTATCTAAATGGGGATTACTTCTTTTTTCAGGAATTGGATTTGGGCTTTTTGTTAAGTCAACCTTAACTGGATCAGAATAATGGGGTTAAATTTTAACAAATTCCAACTGTTATCAAAGAACGGTTTTAAACCATTAGAAAATAAAGATTATTTATAATTCCATCCCCATTGTCGTAGGTCAGTTAATAAATGATATGAAAAATTTATAAAATCACCTCACAAATACAGCGAGGTGTTATAAATAAAACAATTTAGAGGAGAGTATGCACCAGACAACTATTGTATCCATAAATCAGGTAAATAAAGTGAATAAAAATCACTATCTAAGCTTGAAAGAAATGGATTGCTATTTAAAAACTGCGATTGAAAAAAAACAAAAAAGTTTTGTTGCGGGCAGAATTGCTTGCAAGCTGGCTTGTTTAAAATCGATCAAGAATTTAAATATGATGGATCTAGAAATTGTAAATGATTCAGAGGGGGAATTTAAAGGACGTCCACAATTATTTTGTAAGCAAAATGTCCTGGGAAAAGTATCGATAACTCATTCCAAGGATCTAGCTGGTGCAACTTTTGATACGAAAGAAAATATAGGTATCGACTTGGAATATGTTTGTAAGCGAAATATTGCTTTTTATAAATTCAACTTCACATCTAAGGAAAAGGATATTGTAGGAAAATTTAACAGCGACGATTTTGATAAGGTCGTTACATTATTTTGGACCGCCAAAGAGGCCATGAGTAAAGCGATAGGAATAGGGCTTAGGGTAGATGCTAGAAATTTTGAAATTGATATGTCTTTTAATTTACTAAAAGATTTTATTGAAAGTGATCAAGAGCAAATTGTTTTCGAGGGTGAATTTAGTATTGATGCCCAAGCATTCCAACTGAGTAGTCGCCGTGTAGTATATAATAATTTAATTTACTATTTAACAACAGCAAAAATTATAAATAATGAAATGGGGAGAATACAATGAATAAATTATCCAGTAGTAGGTCATTTGAAATGGCCATGTTGGCAACATTTTTAAACAATGAAAAATTTAATGAGCTTATTAAAAACAAGGAATTTCAAGATTACCTGGCAGCTCAAAAAGATTTGGTCTCAAATCTTTTAATTACGGGGTTTGTTTTGAATAATGTTCCAAATGAAGTCAAAGAAAATGAAAAACCATTAGTTAAGCCAATTGATATGATCAACGAATTGATCGCAGTTAAACCTGGCATGACTGCACAATCGTTTAATACTGAAAGTATTATGGCAACAGTTACAGATATATGTTCCGAAATTACTGGATACCCTAAAGAAATGCTGGATCCAAAACTGGATTTAGAAGCTGACCTTGGAATCGATACTGTAAAACAAATGGAAATTTTAAGCATTTTGAAAGATAAATATAATCATATGATCGAAGAAAGCTTCGTTTTAAGTAGCACTCCTACGATTAACGATGTTACCAAATATTTGCTAAGAGCTTAAATCGGTTTGGCGGTATAGGTTGCTGTTTAAAGGAACTTTAGTTCCATCGGGTATGGATATTCCAGGACCGATGGTGCTCCAAGCTCCGATAAAGACATTGTTTCCAATTTTAATTTTTTTTATCATCAGAAACATTCTTCCATCCTTAGAGGGAGAAAGTATATGAGAGTAGTAACCAGATTGGTTGCCAAAAATTACAAAATCACCAATTTCGAGCAAACTTCGGTCTGATATTTCCATTTGGGTAGCATAGAAAATATTTTTACCAACTTTGCTACCCCATAATCTTAACCAAAAACTATATAACCCAGGTATCATTCGAAGGATGTTTTCCAGGACTGGAATAGATAGATAAATTCTTTGAATATATAAACTACCCCACCAAGCAGGATATTTTCCAGTAGGGAAAATGGTATTTTCTTCTACCAAGGGGAAAAAGTTATTATGAATTCTAAATGTTAATAAAGGTAGAAAATAAAGAATAAAAATAATCATTATAAAATGGAAGATAGATTGCTTATACATCATGTTAATAAATTCAATAAGAGTAAGCAGGATAATTATAGCAGGATAGAAAACAATTAATCTCCCAAGTAGTGTAGCCTTTGGTTTTTTACTGCTTTGATTATTCATGTGTTCCTCTTGAAATATTTAATATGTTCAGCTTTTTTTATCAAAAGAACGGTTTTTAAGTCAGAATTTAATATTTTTGCGACAAAAGTTATTTTATCTGAATTGAGGTTTATATCACTGAGATAAATATAATAAAGTTTATTGGTTGTAATTTCTCCCAAGAATTTTATATCGTAATAATTCCCTGGTATAAAAGTTTGTTCCTTGGAAGTGAGGGAACGGTTTTCCACCATTAATTGATTGATAATATCAAAAATGCCTCCGTTTATAAAAATTAATCCATCTCCAAAAGCTTGGTTGGGTGTGATTTTTGCAGTGGCTAGTAAAGTGTGATCATCTACCCAAAGAACATTAACTAGATTTTGAAAAGACGGTCCTAGTTTTTCAGGAAATTTATCATGTAATATGCAGTAAAAATCAGTTTTGTTTCGAAGAGGATTGGTACTTAGTTTATCAAGCTGTAATTTGGTGTAAGGAAATGGTTCAATAAGTTCATTTGCATTGGATGAAACAGTGGCGACTCCTTGGCAATTGATACTACTTTTAAGCAGTATTTGACCATCAGTTCGATATTTAGCGGTTGAGATATCAAAATTTATTTCGTCATTGGACTGTTTCTTTAAAGTGGTTGTTAAAGTAAGGGGAATTGCACTGTCTAATGATGAAATTTGAGTTGGGGATAAAAAAGATATTTGTTTTATAGCAATTTCGTTAATAAGGTGACCGCTCCATAAGTGAAGGTTTTGGAGAATCATTTCGGTTAAAACTACTCCTGGAACTGTAGGTTTTCCTCCGATTAAATGATCTGTTAAAAAAACTTCTTTGCCTGTGAACATTTTTTGAGCAACAAATATTTTTTCAGTATAAGATAGGATATGGTCTATGTAGGATAGATTAGTAGTTAAATGATGTTTGGTTTTAATAAGATCACGTTCGTTTAAATCCTGATAAAAAGGGAAATTAGTAGTTGCATCGAAATTAGTATTAGTGCAAATGCAGGAGCTTTGAGGAGCTCTGCTGCAAAATTCGTTGATAAAAAACGAAACCCCATCTTCTACCGAGATAAATTTTATATCATTAGATGACATTTGAGAAAAAACTGAATCATTCATTGCCATACCCGTTTCTCCCCATGCAGGCCAAGCAATGGATTTAATAAGAGTGTTAGGAAAATATTTTTTAAGAAGTATCGGCAGGCAAAAATGGATGGCATTACATGAGCTATAGTCAGTTTGTCCAATATTACCATTGATACCGGAGGTAGATGAAAACAGGGTTATGGTATCTATGGATAAGTCAAGAAAAGGACGTAGCAAATTAGTAGTACTGATAGTTTTACTAAAGAAAACCCTTTTGAAATCATCAATACTTTTATCAAAAAATTTTTTAGAATATTCAATTCCTGCGCCATGGATAACATGGTTAATTTTTCCGTATTTTTTTATTAAAGCTTTGATTTTAAAATCCAGATTGTTATCTGAGAGATCAATGTTTTCGTAATTTATTTCAACACCTTGTTCGCTGTATCTTTTTAGATTACGAAGTGTTTCATTGCTTCTTTGATGTTTTTCAAAAAGAGCAAGATGATCTTTAGGTTTTAAATTAGGATGTTTTTTCAAGGAATCATTTAAAAAATCATTTTTTGATATATTTAAAACTTCCTTGGGTAAATCACTACGTCCAATAACAATAAAGCGCCCTTTAAACATTTTTGCAAGAGCAATTCCGATTTCTGCGGTTATTCCTCGTGCACCACCCGTGATTAAAAAAGAATTATTGCTTATATAATTACTTGAGAGAGGGAGATTATTTTGATAAGACAAAATATATTTTTTGATAAACAAATCATGGTTAAAAAGTTCTAAAAAAGTTGGTAAATTCTTTGATGTGATGCAAGTATTAAAAATATTAAATATATTTTTCCAGTTTTGATTGATTGGCAAAGTGATATGAGTGGTCTTGAAGGACGGGTAGTCCTGACCTAGAGATAAATAAAATGCTCGCAGAGCTTCTCCATGTAAATCAAGATATTTGTCATCTTTAAAACCACAGGAAATAATTTTCTTATTGATTGTAATCGTTTTATAAAGCAATTTATAAAATTGGATATGTTCTATATATTGGGGGAAATTGTATTCAAATGGACTAGTGATTTGACCACAATACATAGAAAGATCGAAAATGTAGTCATATGCTTTGGGCGTCAGAGTGTTGTTATTGATATCTATAGAATCAAATTTGGATATTTGGATGAGGTTTTGAAGCTCATTATATGATTCATGGGAGATAATATTTTTTTGAGGGATGATAACTAAGACACTTGAAGTAATGCTTTCATCTTTAATTGGTTTAAAAACAATATCAGTGTTTGGAATCCAACGATCTAAAGACAAATTGTTATAAACCGGTTTTTCAGACAAAGTTGGGTTGAATTCGTATAGTTGAAATGGGCCATCCCCAGCGGGGATATGATCCAGCGAAATGGAGATGGCGCAATTTTTAAGATCAAAAAATAATGAAGCCCCGGTGTTATAGCGATTAAGTGTGTTTTGGGTAGGGTGAAGTGTAAATTTGTTTCGGGTGAGATCGAATCGGTCACTAAGAATAGTTTTAACATCCAAAGTAGGTGAATTAGACTTATTAATGAGTTCAAAAAGTCGGTTTAAACGTATTTGTGAATCTGGACTGATTTTGAATTCGTCGTCAGTTATATGTTGAAAATGATTGGTGTGGAATAATTCGTCAGATTCAATAATTTGTTTTTTATTCTTAAAAACTTCCACCATGATGGTTTTATTATCCTTGCCGGAAGATAGAAGAATTATCCAGGAACCTTCGAAGTCAAAACTTGAAAGGATTTTTTTAAAGTCAGTGATGTTGTGACATTCTTCCAATACCTTTCTAATAAATACATTGATGTTAATTCCACTTCCAAGCTCTTTGGGAGCAAAAGATGCGGCGTAGGTGATGGCAATTTGAGAATTATTTATTCCTCCCAGCGGAAAAATACTTCCCGCATGGAAAAGACCGATAAAAGGAAGTTTGTTTTCACTTTGATATTCCAGTAAAAAGCGGGGAACTAATTCATTTTCTTCCTTGGTAAGGAAGGGGAAGTCGTAATTGGCTCCATGAATAATTTGATGGCTGTCTTTTAATGCAAACCCCATGCATTCGCCATAATTAATTGTGACGACGCTGCTTAGTGCATTTATTTCCATCAACGTTCTGTTGTCGATGTTTAATTGATAGGCTAGCTCATTTAATTCATTTAAAAAATATTCAGGAGTATAGGATTGTAAGTTCGCTAAAGCCTTCTCTTGTCTTTTTATAATTTGAGTGGGCAGTCTTTTCTTGAGCCAATCATTTTGCTTAAATATACTTTGATAGATTTGTGATAATTGCTGGGCTTTTTGAAAAGGTGATCCGGATATAATTTGAGGATGATTGATAGATTCAGAATTCATTTCTTTTTTTTCTATTTGCCAGTCAAATTTATTAAAGTGTGAGGCAATTAGATGTCCACAAGTTCCAGATACACCGATGGAGCTTACTGCGACAAAAGGTGTCTTTTCTTTAAAGTTTAAAGTTTCAGTTGCTAAAGTGATGTTTTGGGTGTGATCGAGTAAATATTTATCGGGACTGGTGACGTTGATAGTTGGAAATATTTTTTGTTCTTTAAGTGTTACTACAGCTTTTAAAAGTGAAGCTAAAGAAGAAGCAACACGAAGATGACCAATAGAAGATTTAATACTTCCGATTGTGACATGGGAATTTCCATAAACTTCTAGACTGGATTCCATTTCTATTTGATCACCCACTCCCAGTCCTACTCCATGACACTCAACATATTCAACTGGTGGGGAATCAATCAATCCATCAACACATCTTTGGTAGCAAAGTTTTGCTGTGTTTTTATGAGTAGTGACCATTTGATTACTAAGTCCCTCGTTGGCAAGATCGGTGTTGTAAATCAGTGCGTATATATTTTCGTTATTTGAAAGGGCATCTTCAAGACGCCTTAGCACAAAAACAACTACCCCTTCTCCTAAGACAATGCCATTTCGATTTTCATCAAAAGGTCGAAGGTTTCCATCGGGAGACATCATTTTGAGGTCACTATGCATACAAAAAACCGGACCACTCATGGCCATATTGGAAGCGCAAACTACGCTGGCATCAAGATCTTTAGTACGCAAACTATTGCAGGCATGGTCAATACCGACAAGTCCAGTTGTGCAAAGTGAATTAATCGCAGTGGACCCACCTTTTATATCAAAAAATTTGGCGACTCGTGAACCCAGCATGGAGTCGACTCCGGATACTGAATTATCCGGGTTGTATTCGATAAGATCATTTTTTATGTTTTTAAAAAAGTCCTTAATAATCTGGTCTTTTTCTTGGTCAGGAATAAAGTCAATTTTATGTTCAATAAAATGTTTTAAATAATTGTATCTTAAACTAGTAACTTCTCTCATCATGAAATCTGAATCAGAAATGACTCCACAGAGCATGGAAGTATTTTGTAATATTTCTTTTTTTCCAATTAAGCCAGCTTGTTTCAAGGCTTCTTCCACTGCTAGAAAAAGTCTGAATTGATTGGGATCAATATGTTTTATGGTAGTTGGAGGTATTTTCCATCTGAAGGTATCTTTGGGGTCAGGAAGATTGACATATCCACCCTTATTATTACTGGAAGCCCATTTGGATTGATCTTGCTTTTGTCCAACAAAGCTGTCCCACCTTGAAGAATCCATGTCTTTGATAAAGTTGTTTTTATTTTCTAAATTTTTAATTAGTTGTTCATAGGTTGATGAACCAGGAATGTTGAAGCCAATGCCTGTAATCGCAATTGGGGAGTTGAAGGTGTCTTTTAAGTTAGATCTATGAATATTTTTATATGAATTTATTTTTAGTAATGATCGATTTTTATTTTGAAAGTATTCTTGATGATAGTTATGATTAAATTCTTCCAATTGAAGATTGTAGTTTGTACCTCCGAAACCAAAACAATTGACCATGGCCTTTCTGGTTTGTTGATTGTGGGGGATATTCCAATCGGTGGCACTTGGTGGGATAAACAGATTATTTTTTTTAAGAGGTAATTTTGAATTAAGATTTGTAAGGCCTGCCGTAGGAGGTAAGGTTTTATGTTTTATGGCAAGTAGTGTTCTAAATAAACCGGCCATGCCTGCACCTGTGAGTAAGTGACCGATGCCTCCCTTAGAGGAACCAAGCGCAATTGGATGGGACCGATAAGGTTGTTCTTGTAATAATTCACATATTCCTTGAATTTCTTCGAGATCTCCAACCTTGGTGCCAGTACCATGGCACTCAATGTATTGAACATCGCCAAAAGAATAACCAGTCTGTGTTAATGCTCTTTTGACAGCTAGTTTTTGGCCTTGACAGCATGGGGCCCAAGGACCCGTTTTAGATCCGTCAGAAGATGGAGAAATCCCTCGTATAACACCATGGATTTGGTCTTGATTTTTCAGGGCATCTTCTAATCTTTTTAAAACTACGAAGCCAACACCCTCTCCAGAAATAAAGCCGCTGGCCATTTCATCAAAGGGGAAGCTTCCTTTGTTTGACATGGTTAATGCTTTTGAGCAATAAACATAAAGCATGGGTACTATTCTTCCGATACCACCAACTACCGCAACATCAGAAGTTTTTGAACGTAATTTTTTGACTGCAAAGTCCATCGCAGAAAATGAAGATGCGCAAGCTGAATCAACGGAGGTTATGCCGCCTGAAAAATTATTAAATTTGGAGATTCTTGCAGCTAGGGCAGGGGCTGTAGAGTGAATTAATTCATCCAACGACTTTTTTTGGTTTAATTTAAAAAAATCGTTTTGAATAATTTCTATTAATTGTTTTTGTTGAATCAAGGAAAGTTTTTTATATCCACTGGTTTCTTTTAGATAATTTAGTCGATAATAAAGACTGCTATCGGCGTAGCTCTCTAACGGGGAATCATATTCTTTATTGGCAATTACTACGTAAGTTTTTTCATTGGTAATTGATTTTTTTGATATATGTGCATCTTCAATTGCTTTTTGAGCTACGATAAGAGACAGACGACTCATTTTATTCAGGGTGTTTACAGTAACAGGTGGGAGACCTAAAAATTTTTTATAGGGAAATTCCACATCTTCAACTAGTGCCCCCAGATTGGAATTGGTTTTGTTATATGCCTTGGGATCTGGATCATAAATTTGAGGAATACCAGTGGATTGATCTTCGATTGGTTTTATAAATACTTGTTTGCTAATGATGGTTTGCCAGTATTCTTCGCAATTGCGAGCACCTGGATAATAACAATCCATTCCGATAATAGCTATGGGATGGTGGATGTCAATTTGCTTATTTTTCATGTCTTGTGCAGCATGGTTAAAAGATATTAATCAATAGTAACAACGTTTATTAAAATTATAAGTTATTTAGAGATAAAAGAACAGAGTATGTGAGAAATGTCCTCCTTATTTAGTCGCCTATTTTAATCAAAAGAATCATGAAAAACGTTAAGAAGTTTGATATTTTCTCTGGAGATAGTCATGATGTCTCCCACTATTGAATAGTATAAAATGCTAAGTCTTGTTTTTGAACTTTCGTTGAGTATTCGTTTAACCTGGGTTTTGTCTAATTCACCAGCTAAGTAATTAAGCTTCTCATTGTGGTGAACTACGGTTTGATAATTGATATTCTGTTTACGGGTTAAACTAAGTTCTACTTCGTTTAAAATATCACAAAAAACTTTTTTTACCTCTCGTAATTCTTGTACTTGTGAAGGTAACAGTCCCGCATGATGGTTGCTAATATGGGTATAGGATCTCAGCAAAATATCCCGGTGAGCATCTGCGATTTTTTGTAAACATCTAGTGGTAATCGCATAGCGGTGGTTTACTCCTTCTGAATCAATTTTGGATAGTCTCATTATTTTAAAAATATTTGCGGTAATAATATTTGACCACTCTTGAATTTTTCTTTTGGAGCGAACTTGTCTTTTCAGTCCTGATAGATCTTGTAAAAATAGGCACTCCAAGGAAGTGTCAAGAATGTTTTTAATTTCTCTAAGATATAATCCAATCTGGTCAAAAGTAATGTTTTTGGCGCTACTGGGATCTTTAATCTTTTTTAAATTTAAGACGGAATAGTTATTTTTACTCTGAGTGCGGCTTTTATGTTTATGATGAGATTTCCAGATAACCAAGGCAGTGAGACCGCAAAGAAAAAGGACTCCTGCAATATTTGAATAATGAATAATGTTGGCAAAAATAAATGAGCAAGAAAAAGCAATCAAGGCTGTTAAAAACCATCCACCGATGACTGTAATGACACCCGAAATTCGGTAAACTGCACTTTCTCTGCCCCACGCCTGATCGGAAAATGAGGTACCCATTGCCACCATGAAAGTAACATAGGTAGTGGAAAGAGGGAGTTTGAGGGAGGTGGCAAAAGAAATTAAAGCACTTGCTATAACTAAATTGACAGAAGCTCTAATAAGATCAAAAGCGGTATTTTCATTTTTATTGTGTTCAGTTTTAAAGAATGCTGGATTAATTCTTCTGTAAATAAATTGTCTTATTTTTAATGGAATTATGATTTTTGTAATTTCAAAAAAATTGTATGTTTGTCTTACAATAAGTCTAGCAAAACCAAATGATTCAAAACTCTCAATTCCTTCGCTTTGACTTCCGAGGTTAACTTCAGTCTCGGTTACGGTGCGAGCTTTTTTAGAAAACCATAACGTTAATACCATTATTAATCCGGCAAATAGTAGCAGGGATGTATCAATGGAAACCTTTTGCGAGAGTGCCTCCATCTTTATTGTAAGCGGAAAGGTGGAAGCCATGGCGGATGTATAGGCGTGGTATCCTGCTAAAGGGACTCCAATAAAATTAACCAAATCGTTAGCGGCAAAAGCCATGGCAAGGGCAAAGGTACCGATGAGAACAATTATTTTTAATATGTTTATTTTGAAAAAAGTAATTAGGATTTGTAATAAGATTGTGAAACTTAAAAAACTTACTCCGATAATGACTAATGAATGATCCTTGATATAGCCAATCATATCTTGCGACATGAAAGATGCACCGCTGGCTCCTTTAGCTATTATAAAAAAAAGTATAATGGAAAGAGAAAAACCACCCCAGATGGCTCCATAGCGCTTCATGCGTTTTTGATAGTTGAAAGTAAAAACTAGTCTGGTTATAAATTGAGCGATGGCCCCCGTAACAAAAGCTACTACTACCGAAATTAATATGCCGAAGATAATAATCATTGCTTTAGCGGTGTTTATGTAGTTTCCAAGTTCGATTATTGATTCATGGTTATTAATTATTTTTATAATTGAGATAGCAACTGCTGCTCCGAGGAGTTCAAAAACTACGGAAACTGTGGTGGAGGTGGGAAGACCAAAAGTATTAAATATGTCCAGTAACATAACATCTGTTAGCATAACAGCTAAAAAGATTGTGAGTAGCTCGGGCATGGTAAAAAAAGAAGGGTGAAAGATGCCCTTCCTGGCGACTTCCATCATACCACCAGAAAAAGTAACACCTGCCATTATCCCCAAGCTTGCAACAATTAAAATAATCTTATAGGGAGCTACTTTGGAACCAATGGAAGATGTTAAAAAATTAACAGCATCATTACTAACTCCTACGATTAAGTCAAAAATAGCAAATATTATTAACAAAATCAGTCCAATTAAAAAAAGATTTGTTTCCATTTTAGCTACCCTTTTATAATTTTTGTATTAGCAGGTTATGGGTTTAAGATCTACTATTAATGGTTAACCAGTCAAGGACGCATTGTTAGGATTTTATTAGTTTTTCAATCTTTTCGGTGCAAACCATTGAGCATATAGCTGATTGTTAGAAACTGATTAAATTTCATCCAAGATTATTCATTTTGTGAATTATAAGTTATAAATAAATTCTAAATGATTTGAGGAGGGGTTGTGCTTATTCATATCATTGAAGACGACAAGGATATCGCTAATTTGGTTCAGTTTAATCTTGTGGATGCGGGATATGAAGTGATTTGCTCCTGGGATGGAATAAATGGATTGGCCACTGCAAAAGATAGAATTCCTGATTTGATACTACTAGATCTAATGCTTCCGGGAATAAGTGGAATTGATATATGTGAACAGCTAAAACAAATTAAATCAACCCATTTGATTCCTATTATTATGATGACCGCCAAGGGAGAAGAAGCAGATGTTGTTAGAGGATTAGGTGCAGGTGCTGAGGATTACATCACTAAACCTTTTTCTACCAAAATCCTAATCGCGAGGGTCAATAGTGTCCTTCGAAGAGTTAATAGGTATAAGTTGGAATCCGAAAAGACTTCTGAAGTTTTATTGATGAAAGGACTGCAAATCAATAATACAAAACGGAAAGTATTTTGTAACCAGAGAGAAGTCGAAATGACCTATTCTGAATTTCAAATTCTACATCTCTTAGCTAAAACCCCTGGAAAAGTTTATACTAGAGAGCAAATAGTTAATTTGATTAGAGGAGAGAATCATGCCATAACGGACCGAGCTGTAGATGTACAGATAGTGGGTCTTAGAAAAAAACTTGATACTTACTCTGAATATATCGAAACCGTAAGAGGAGTGGGGTATCGGTTTAAAGAAATATGGTAGACGGGGTATGTTTATATTCAAAAAAAGAAAAAAAATTTCATCAGACCTTTTAAATCAAAAAAATATTCTAAAATCATTATTATATAGTATGAAAGAAGGTGTCTTGATTACTGATTTAAGTGGTAACATACGCGAAATGAATTTAACTTTTATGAATATTTTTAACTTAGATCCACATACCGATTATTATAATAGACCAGTAAGCATGGTATTGCAGATACCAGAGATTGAAAATATTATTGCTACGATTTTAGCTGAAAAAAGTGGTTTGATCGAGGAGGATCTTCGGTTGATTGACCGGAAATACTTAAATATCAAAGCTTCTCAGTTTGTCACCGACGAAAATCAGATGATTGGTGTTCTCCTGGTAGTTAATGACGTTTCCCGCATGAAAGAATTAGAAGGAATGCGACGGACTTTTGCTGCCAATATTTCACATGAACTACGAACTCCTTTGACATCTATCCAGGGTTATGTGGAAACTATTTTAGATGGCAAAGTGAGCGATGAAAAAATACAAAAAAAATTTTTACAGGTGGTGTATAACCAAACGACTAGACTTCGAAGTATAATAGATGATCTGATGTCTTTGTCTAAAATAGAAAACATGTCAGAATCAGGTGATCTAGAAATGATTAGTGGGGATATTGAAGAAGTGGTGAAAGCAGCCATCTTACAGTGTGAAGAAAAGGCTAAGCAAAAAAAAATAAATATCTCCTTGATGATCATCGAAAAAAAGAAGGTCAAAATGAATATACGCCTGCTAGAGCAAGCGGTTTATAATTTACTTGATAATGCTATTAAGTTTTCAAAAGAAGAGTCTGCTGTTGATGTAGGAGTGAATATATTGGCGAATGAACTGATGGTGACGGTTGCTGATCATGGCTCCGGTATATTAAAAAAACATCATCAAAGAATATTTGAACGGTTTTATATGGTTGATAAGGCTCGTTCAAGGGAGCTTGGGGGATCTGGGCTTGGATTATCTATTGTAAAACATATTGCCCAAATTCATAGGGGGAGAGTGGATGTAAAAAGCGAGTTGGATAGTGGAAGTGAATTTATTATTTATTTACCACTTGGTTGATCAGCACGATGGTCAAAGGCTGTTTTGATTATTTTTTCAATTTCTCCAGATTTTATCATGTCTTTAATAGCATTATTAATTTTTAGAATATTTTTTTGATGAACACCCTTGGTGAATCCGATATGACCGTCCATTATTTTTAAAGGTTTCGAAATGGAATCAATTTCTTTTTGTAATGCTAATTTTTCTATATGCCAGTTGCCAACGCGATAATCACAGGGATAGACATCAATTCGATTTTTTTTAAGTAGTAAAAAGGCGCTTTCATGAGAATCGATTATATGGCGAGTAAAAGTAGTGGCATTGTCAAATTCATTGCCATAAGTATATCCTCTCATAACGCCAACTTTTAATCCTTGTAGATTATTGATATCAACATTTCGATTAGTTTTCTTAAAAATGACCAACGGATTTTTTATAAAGTTTTCGCTGTAATCAAACCATTGCATACGTTCAGGGGTTTGGTAAAAGTTAAAGAGCCCGTCAATTTTTCCTTTTTTGACGTCTTGATAAGCTCGCTTGAAAGGTAGATATATTAATTCTAGCTCAATGTGTGCATTTTTAAAGATGCTATTAACAATTTGAATTTGGACACCTTGAGCGCGGCCACTTTCTTGCCACGAATAAGGTGGAAAATCAACATAAGCTAGTACCATTGAAAAGGTGTTTAGGCTGGTTAATAACAAGGTGGCAATAAGAATAGTTTTAATCATTTGAATCCTAAATTGTTTTAGTGTTGATAGGTAGGGTTAGTATAAATTCGCTTCCTTCACCGAGAATGCTACTGACTTGTATCGTGCCATTATGTTCCTTTAATATTCCATGAGTGATGGAAAGTCCAAGCCCTGTGCCCTTCCCAACTTCTTTGGTAGTAAAAAAGGGATCAAATATTTTACCCATATTTGCAGATGAAATACCTCCAGCATTGTCCTTGTATTTTATTACAATTTCACTTTCATAGGCTTGGGTAGTGATAACAATTGTTTTACTTTTAATGTCAGGATGTGCATCAAAAGCATCTTTTGAATTAATTATCAAATTGCGAATAGCTGTCTCTAATTTATTGATATTGATAAACGTTTCAGGAATTTTTTCATCTAAAATCAAACTGACTTGTATGTTATGATTAAGTAATTGTTTATTTAATAAGATGAGAGAATCATTTATGACTTTGTTGATACTGTATAAGGCCATGGGTTCGCTAGAAGTGTCTTTACCGAAAACTTTAATATGAGCGATAATCGTTTGCATTCGATTTAGTGCAACTTCGATAGCTTTGGAGTAATCAATAATTTTTTCTGCAGAAATATTTAATTCTTTTGATTTAGAGAGAATTTGAAAATAACCAGAAACAATCGTAAGAGGATTATTAAGTTCATGCGCTATACCAGCAGCAATAGTTCCAAGAGAGGCTAATTTGGCATTTTCTATCATCTGCTCTTTTAATTTGTCTTGTTTAATTTGAGCGAGCTTAAGATCAGTGACATCACGGATAAGATGAATAAGTATCGCTTGATTGTGATCAACTTGTTTAAAAGGGTTGCTAGAGGGCATAATCTTTTGCCAAGTATGCAGCACCCACTTAAATTCTCCATTTCGGGTTTGTATGCGGTACTCATCAAGCATACCGTTATTTTGAGTCTTAGTCTGGGATATAAATTGATGCATTATTTTTTTTTGATCATTCATAGCTAAATGTGTTTTTTTAACAAGAAGTTCTTTTGAAGTAAATCCAGTAAATTTTTCTGCAGAGGTCGAAATATAAAGTAATTTTCCTTTAGTGCTGGTAACTGCGATGATATCTCGCATATTTTCAACTATGGTACGATATTTTTCTTCACTATTTTTTAGTTTACTGGAGAGATATACTCCTTTGAAGTAATAAAAAATAACAGCGGTTAACAATGAAGTGAAGATTAAAGTATAAACAAAAACCTGCAGATAATGACATGTAAAAGTAGTTTTTATCACCCCAATTTTTTGATTATTGAAGTTAATATTTGTTTGAATGTGAACGTCTCCGATATGATTAAATTTATGATAAAAAAAACCGGTAGGACCAGAGTAAAGTTGGTGGGGGGTAGATACAAAAACAGCATTATTTTCATCCAATACTTCAAAACCATGAAATATCTCGGTTTCTTCAAGCAAATTCAGATAATTGGTAATGGCTTCTGCATTTAAATTCCATAGGTGGAGAGAGATAAAATTAGCATAACTTTCTAAAAGTTGTTTGTTTTGGTTTTGGCTATGGTAATGGTACTTATGAACAAATAATAGGCTGACTAAAAAGGGAAAACAAACTAACACAATAGTGATTTTTTTAGATAAACGCATGACCTTAGTTATTCCCTTGGTTTAGATATAATATAATTTTCATCTCTAATAGAATTAAAGTAAATATTGGGCAAATGTGGTGATATAGGTGAGAGTATTATTTAAAATCGGCTGGAATTAAAAATTCTAATTGGGAAAAATGAGAAAGTACTCAGGTATTTTTGCTTTTAATTTGATCATTTTTTTGTTTATTGGATGAATAAATTCAAGCTCTAAAGCATGTAACATTAGCGGTGTATTTGAAAAATTTTTGTTGTAATGAAAATCTCCGACAATGGGTAGTTGGCAACTGCTTAAGTGAACCCTGATTTGATGAAGTCGCCCGGTTTGGGGTAAACATTCAATAAGTGCATAATTGTTGAGTGTTTTTATTGGTTTAAAATGGGTTATGCTTATTTTTCCTTTTTTTGAAATCTTGGATTTTTTATAATGCTTGAAAGGAAAGTTAATGAGTGGAGCGTTGGTAGTCCAAGCATTTTGCAGACTTTTTTGGTCAGTTATTTCACAGATCGCAAGATAGGTTTTTTTGATTTGATTATTCTTAAAGAGTTCAGATATATATTTATTATAATTTTTATTTTTACAAAAAATAATAATTCCAGAGGTGGCAGCATCCAATCTATGATGTAATGCAAGATATGTTTTTTTATGCTCCCTTTCATCAAGGTATTCCTGTAATTGATAATAAAGATTGTTCTTGGTTGACTTTTCCGTACCCTGAGTCGAGAGTCCGCTAGGCTTATTAATCGCAATTAAAATTTCATCTTCATAGATAATCCAATCTGGCTGCATTTAGTGTCCTGAATAATATTCTTTAATTACACTTTTTAGTTTAAACTTCTCTGATTTGATAAGTGACCTGAATATTTTACATATAGGTTTGTATTCCATTACTTTTGTGATAATTTTTTCTATATTCAGGTGCGGGGGGGGGAATATGATTAAAACTTTAATTTTTTCTGTAAGTTGTTTATTCTTGTTTAATACGAGCATCAATCAATGTTTTGCCAACAGTGCTGAAGTGACTAATAATACTGCTGTGTATTCTGATGTCATCGACGATGAAACAGCCCAGGAATTATTAGTTGTATATCAGTTGATAAAAGATCGACAACGTACGGATGCTATGGCACTGATTGATACCATTGTGGCTAAATTAGATCAGTCGGTTCCCGCCCTTGAGTCAATTTATAAGAGACTAAAAAGAGTTAAATTTAATGTTCGTAAAAGAATTTGGTATCGAGCCACTAGTATTTTTGAGGGAATTTTAAAAGATCTTAATCTTCCTTAAGCATGCAATCAACGCATGCCCGAGCATGTATTTCAGTCGTATCAAAAATTTTTAAAGTGGGATGATTTTTTCTAACAATCATTGGTAGTTCGGTGCAACCGAGAATAATACCACTACATCCTCGTAATTGAAGATCGCCGATTGCCTTTTGCAAAACAGACCTTGAGGCATCCTTGACTATTCCATGGCACAGTTCTTCAAATATAATTCTTTGGATTTCGTTCTGGTCGATTACGGGTGGAACAAAAACATTCAAATCAAATTTCTCTTTCAAATGATCTTTGTAAAAGCCTTCTGTCATAGTGGTTTTAGTACCAAGCAACCCGATATTTTTCATATTTTCTTTTTTAATCACTTCACCTGTAGCATCGATAATGTGGACAAATGGAACAGAAATTTTTTTTAAAATTTGAGGGGCGATTTTGTGCATAGTATTGGTTCCAAGTGCTATAACCTGTGCCCCGGCTTTTTCCAAAG
>Ga0208958_1000920_pt1 | contig 32124 bp, 25 predicted proteins | sample RifOxyB1_FD_184032 | JGI IMG/M metagenome (GOLD analysis project Ga0208958, IMG submission 184032) | Soil microbial communities from Rifle, Colorado - Rifle Oxygen_injection B1 (SPAdes) | ecosystem: Environmental > Terrestrial > Deep subsurface > Rock core/Sediment | place: Rifle, Colorado...
GTACAGGAACGTCCATATGATAAATACTTTAAGGGGTCTTTAAATACTTTCAGAATAAGGCAAGCAGTTGATTTATTTTCGACATTGAATAAGCCAAAAGTTGTGACCCCATATATTGATAAGCAAGATGCCAAAAAGGAGCTGCGAATATATTTCGGAGACAAACCCGAAGAGATTAAAGAGAAAATAAATTTATGTAAATTAGAAAACTATATTTTCACAACAGACGAAAAGTATGGGGAGCTATTAAATCCTATTGTTGAAAAAGCAATCTACGCAATTGAATGTGCGCGCATGAAAGGGAAGAAAAATGTACGAATTAGTGGCGAAAAAATTGAGAACGGTCAAAGCCTGATCAACTTAATATCGAATGGAAAAATCCTAATTAGTAATTTGAAGGAAGCACTGCCAGAACTAATTTTTGAATATCTAATATCATGAAATTTAATCCACCAAAAGGCACAATAGACATAACTGGAGAGCAATTCTATCAGTATAAGCTTGTTGCAGATTCAATATTGCAAGTCCTGGAAAGATATGGATTTACGCAAGTCCGCACTCCAGTATTTGATGATTTTAACTTACTTGCTAAAGATGCAGGCGAAGAAGTTGAAGGACAAATTTATAGGTTCAAAGATAAAGCTGGCAGGGACCTGGCTATTAAATCAGATATTACGCCTGCACTTACCAGATTGGTTGGAAAATACGCGAAATCAACTATCAAACCAATTAAATACAGCTGCTATGACAGGGTTTATAGATACGAGAGACCACAAAAAGGAAGATATCGCGAAATAACTCAGATCAATGGAGAAATGTTTGGTGTTAATTCTGCACTTGCTGATATGGAAATATTGAATTGCCTGATTGACTGCTATAGCGAGGTCGGCCTTGATGATGTGAAAATATATATTGGATGCAGGCCATTGCTTGAACTATTTATCAAAAATACAATACAGGACGAAAGCAAGGTAAAACCAGTGATCAGACTTCTTGATAAGGTCGATAAAATATCCCGCGAGCAATTTTTAAATGAAGAGAAAGCACTTGGGATCACGCCAAAAATGGCTGGTTCTCTTGATAAGTTTAGTGATGTTAAAGGGGATTTCAGCAAAGGAATCGAGGATTTTGAAGTGCTTGTTGGCGAAGATAAGGTCTACGAAAGTTATTTAACAAGATTAAAGGAAATATCCAGATTAATTGATGTTTTGGGTCTAAACAAGAAGATCAAGTTAAATTTGTCATTGGCTAGAGGCTCGGAATACTATACTGGCATAATATTTGAAGCTAGGTATGAAAGTGGGCAAACAAGCAGTCTAAGCATTGGCGGCGGCGGCAGGTATGACAATTTAGTAAAAATGTATGGTGGACCTGATACTCCAGCAGTTGGTTTTTCGATTGGTATAGATCGGTTAATTTTGTTGTTGGAGGAAGTCGGTATGCTGAAAAAAATGTTGCCTGTTATTGATTATGCTTTAGTTTACGAGAATACTGAAAAGAGTAAATCCTTCGCAGTAAAACTGGCTGATGAACTTAGGAAGTCCGGTTTTAACGTTGATATTAGCCTTAGCAACAAAAATACGCAGGAACAAATCGAAAATGCGAATGCAAAAGGCGTTAAAAAAATCATTTTGATTAAAGATAATTTGCTAAAGAAAAATAATACAGTTCTAGTCTGGAGAATTGATAAACCAGAAGAAAAGCAGGAAATAGCACTTGGTAGGAATTTACAATTTAGAAATTTAATATGAAAAACATAAACTTACTTAAAAATATTTTACAGCACCACAAAAAGTTTAATCCGCTGGCTTCCACCAGTTAATTAGCGTTTTGTTAGTTAATTGATTGATACCGGCGAAAGCCGGTTTTTTATTTGTTATTATTAAAATTATGGAAAATATACTTACTGATACAGGTAGACAAGTTTTAAAAACAACAGCAGATCCCAGTTCCTTTATTGAGGAGCTTTCTGGGCTTGACACTAGGGGGGAGAGGGCAGAGCTTCTAAGTAATTGGGGCTTTGATATTCAAATTGACGAAATGCTTTATGATAAAAAGCGAGACGGTATTATCCCAGGCATTAAATCAGTTATTCGCGATGAAATTCAACCTTGGCTCGAAACGAGATGTCCAGAGTTCTTGCCTGATATCTCTTTGGAAAGGGTAGTAGGAAGTACCAATGAAATATTGCAGTCCCAAGGAGTTCAATTCCAGAATGAAGATGGGAAGGATATTACGGCCAAAACAATTAGAGATGTAATTGTTGATGATGGAATAGAAATTACATTTGGTGAAAGAAAATTTGAGTTAACCGTTATCATGCCGGACGTAAATACAAAAAGAGCGATTGAAGCTGCAACATATAGATCAAGAGAAAGAAATAGAGGTGTTGTTAGGAAAAGTAGAACTGCTTGGAAAAAGGTACCTACACAACTGACACAAATGCAAAGAGATAGAAGATTAATTAGGTTTGAAGAAGTGCTGGACGAGATTACTGATTTAGACACCAATGAACTAGTCCCGACTGTCATAAATTATATCCCCGATTGGCTTCAGATTCCTAAAGAAAAGAGAACAGATTTTAATGAGGTAGTCGATTGGTTGAAGAAAAATGGTGGAAAACAATGGTTAACAGGAGACTTTGAATTATTACTTCAAAGATTGGCAGATATTACGAATGGTGAGGAGGTTGACTGCCTATTATGGAATTGTTTAAGTTTTGAATCTTTACAGCAGGAGGAAATGCCAGGCTCAGAAAAAACTAAAATCTCATCGCGGACTGATACGGCAATTGCAGATTATTTCGCCCAAGATATAGCGGAAACAATGCAACAGATATATAGGCTTGGGAATCCAAATTTTGTCATCCTAGTCCCAACTAATGAGGGCTTAGCAGATGGTCTGGGAATTTGGAATTATGATGAAAGTCAGCCTGTCGAAGTACGCGAGGTTTTAATGGATGAAACAGTTACTCTTCTTTGCCCAATTGTAGATAAAATTCAAGCATTGTCGGGACTCCCCATAGAAGTAAAAAGATGGGACAGATATATTGGAGAAAATTTTGATCAAAACAAGGTCACCATGCAGGGGATTAAACTGTCAGAGTACTTAGCGGAAACAGTGCCTGAGTATAAGTCGCGACTACTTGAGCAGGCAATGTCTATAACAGGGCTTGATTTAAATGAAATTGATTCGGAACTGTTGAAGGAGATTTTACAGGCGCAGATTAGATTTAATGGCGTGTATTTAGGAGAGGGGAATCTGAGTAGTGGCAATGTTATAGGCGATAGAAAAGTGATGTGGGTAAACTGTGAGGGCGCAGGCGTGAAAGAGGCACAGTTATTGGGTGCTAATGGCGATATTGCCATCGTTACGCCAGTGAAACAAAGCAGAATTCAAGAATATTATGAATGGAAAAGAGATGTAATAAATGGTAGAGGGTAGTTGTTTAATTGTTACAAATGTCGTTATGACATTTTTCGTAAATATTGAAACGGATGGAACGCGATTGGCGAAAATTTTATTAAAAAAATAATAAAAGAATGAACAAGTATAAATAATTCAGGACTTTTTCATAACTTCTATGTAATACTCTGATTTTATTACATAAAACAGTTATGAAGAATAATAAGAAAAACGTAGTTTATGCATTTATTGATAGTCAAAATTTGAATCTTGGAGTTAGGAACTTGGGTTGGCAGCTAGACTTTAAAAAGTTCCGTATTTATCTTGAAGATAAGTATAAGGTAGAAAAGGCGTTTTTGTTTATCGGTTTTATTAAAGGGAATGAAGCGCTTTATCGTTTATTGAAAAATTATGGATATGAACTAGTCTTTAAACCAACGGTAAAGTATAATAATAGGGAGACAAAAGGTAATGTCGATGCGGAATTGGTTCTGCATTCAGTAAAGATTCAATATCGTTTTTATAACAAAGCAATAATAGTTTCGGGCGATGGGGATTTCTATTGCTTACATGCGGAACTTGTAAAAGAAAATAAACTATTGAAATTAATTGTTCCTAGTCGTAAATCCGAATCAAGTTTATTGCATAGGTTCAGAGAATATAAACTTTATGTTGAAGGAATAAGAAATAAAGTTGAGAGAAAAAGGTAGAAATAATTAAAGACAAATTAACAAAAAAAATGGAGGATTCGCATTCAGCACGAAAACTGAATGTTACTGACCTCCTCGTGATTGAAAAAATGTTAACATACTTTTAGCGGAAATGTCAAATTAACTTTTATAACATTATTTAACTTTATTGATAGATAATTATGGCAATTTTACAAGCAAGATTAGAAAGTTTACAACACATAGTGTTAAGGACACTAATGAAAAACTACTCTGCAAAGCAGGTGGGTGTACAAAAGTATGAGGACAAGATCAGGCTGGACGTGAAAAGTGATGTTGATCTAACTCAGATTGATAAAAAGGAATTTGAATTAAATGTGAACAATGTGATAAACAGAAAATTAGATGTATCTAATAAGACTTATCCTATTAATGAGCTGCCTGAAGGCATTGATATAAGTTTGTTGAGAGGTAAGCAGATGAATGAGGTGCGTGTTGTTTCTATCGGGGACTTTGACAGTGAGCCCTGTGATGATGTCCATGTGTCCAATACAAGTGAAATAGGTCAATACAAACTATTAAGTATAGAAAAAGTCGGGAAGGATACTTATAGATTCATGAATTCGGTTCAGGGTCTGGGGGATGCAGAAAGTAAAGATGTACCACAAAAAATAGAACCTCGCCTGCTCAAGGGCTTTCGCGACTTCTTACCGGAAGAACTGAAGTTGCGCAAGAAAGTTTTTGCGATATTTGAGAAAATATTTGAAAAATATGGCTATGAACCACTTGAAACTCCTATTTTGGAGTATTTTGACATTCTAATGGGAAAGTATGGCGAGGAAGAGAAATTAGTCTATAAATTTGAAGATTCGGGTGGAAGGAAAGTTGCCATGAAATATGATCTTACAGTGCCCACAGCAAGAGTTTTGGCACAGTATCAAGATAAGATCAAGCTTCCGTTCAAAAGGTACCAGATCCAGCCTGTGTGGCGAGCTGATAATACACAAAAAGGACGTTTTCGCGAATTTTATCAATGCGATGCAGATTGCCTTGGAACCGCTTCAATGACAGCTGATGCTGAGTTTATAAGCATGGCAATAGAAATACTTGAAAAACTTGGATTCAAAGAGTTCCTGGTCAGGATAAATAACAGGAAAATCCTTAATGCAATTTCCAAATATGCAGAAGCGGAAGATAAATTTTACGAGATAGTTTATGCAATCGATAAATGGGATAAGAGGACCCCTGCTGCTACAAAAGACGATCTTATAGCAAAGGGCTTGAGCGATGCCCAGGTTGAAAAAGTTTTCAGCTGTATTAACCTTCTTGGAACTACTAGCATGGAAAAATTGAACGATCTTGAGAAGAAATTAGGTTCGATTCCAGAGGGCAAAGAGGGGATTAATGAGTTGAGAGAAATAATTGGCCTGGTGAACAATGAAGTAATTCTTAAATACGATCCGACAATCGCCCGCGGTCTTACATATTACACTGGGCCGGTTTGGGAAATTACGGTCATTGAAGGTGGTGTGGGCTCAGTTGCCGGTTGCGGGCGATATGATAAGCTCGTAGGAAGCTATCTTGGACGTGATATACCTGCGACAGGCGGCTCATTTGGAATTGAAAGAATTATTGAGGTCATGAAAGACCGTGGTATGGCCCTGAATGACCAATCTGAGGAACAGGAGAAAATAATGGTGGCCAATATGGAAGGATTTACAAAAGAAGCATTTGACCTGGCAGCAAAACTACGTGCCGAAGGCAAAATCGTCTTTCTATATCCCGAAGCAAAAAAGCTTGGTAAACAATTAGAATTCGCAGACAAAAAAGGCTTTGATAAAGTCTACATACTCGGAGAAAATGAGATCAATGCCGGCGGCGCGCCACAGGTGAAGGAGATGAAAAGGTGATATATTTTGTGTGATGAATTATGCAAGTACCTTGATCCGATCGCCTTTACGTAATGGCCTATTTAGTTCTAGGAAAATAAATCCTTCCCCCTGTATACTTTCGGAGAATTCTCTATTTAAACGGACTGTATCTTTTGGCAAATTTTTATTAATCTGCAAAGATACAGGTACAAGGCATGGAACTTCTGTATAGGATGGCGTAGCAATATGAGCTGTATTAGTGGCATCTGGTTCAAAAAATAGTTCACCAATCCCTGTTTGATTCAGTAAATCTGCAATATCGCTAGAAACAGTAATTTCAGCCAATGCATCAGGCTCATAACTTTGAATTTCTTCATCACTCCAAGTATCACAGTCAACTTGCCACTGAATATAGGTGGCAAGTCGATTACGTCTGGAACCCATCCATAATGGATCACCGGTGATATCGGTTACTCCTTTTCGTCTTTTTAGATCTTTTAAATTTCTAATCTGTATGCCAAACAGGCTTAACAGTGTTTGTTTCTTCTCTGTATCGTCTGTAGCCTTTAGTCTTTCGAATAAATCCATTGGAACATACTCTGCTGATGCCTGTAGACCTTGTTCCCAAATTTCTGCAAGAGGTAATCCAGGATTTTCTATAAGCATTAATGTCATGATTTTACTTTAATATATCTTAATTATATTACCTGGATTTTAGCACAAACCATCAAACATATGTTCTAGTTCGAATTATTCAATGTAATCTGTAAGAATTCTCTGACAAGCTTGCTGAACTAATTTTTCTATACCATTCTTCCCTTTTTCATCCTTACCCAATTTTGCACGGATCCAATATTTTTGTATGGTTAGCTGGGGGATCAGATTTTTCCAATTCCCTAACGTTAAAGTACTGTACCTTTGAAGACTTTTCCCTTTCGCTGAAACTATCTCTTGTAATCCTTCAAGAAACCATTCTATTGAAGCGTCGAATGATTCTCTCATGCGTTTAATATCCTCCTTGACTATGGGTTCAGTTTTTAAATCATGTTCGAAAACTTGGCTTTGGTACCAAACATCCCCAATTTCAAGTATATAATCCAATAATAATTTATCCTGCTTTAATTGATCTGTGTTATTAGCTAGAGCTCTTCGTGCCTTTCTTGCTTCTGTTGTTTCAGTTTTTTTTTCTTGTTGGCCTTCACCAGATATTGGCTTTTCTGAATACATAGTTAGGTCCGGGTAGTTAGCATTGAATCCAAATGTTCGTTCTTCAACGGAAACTAACCCATCAACTGCTTCGCCAATAAGAGGGCGTTTTTTAATCGGTTTAACCTGTCGTGTTCTCAATATTTTCAAAACATCGCTAAAAGTAACGCTTTTTGTTTCCCCATTTAGCTTTGCATCCATGTGCTCTTCCTCCGGGCCGCCAGTTTCTCCTGTAGTTACATCAAAAACCTCATATATTGAATTATCAAGTTCGCTTGTTCCATCCATCTTAAAAAGGTGCTAAAATTCCACTGCTATTATATAACATTTATGAATACAACAGATATATTTATCGAGCATTTAATCGCAGGTGTACAAGTCGGAGTATGGCTTCTCCTTCTTTTTCTAAGTGTTTTCGGTTACGAATGGGTAAATATCGAACAGATCCAGCAGATGCAGCTAATATTAGCCGTAATCCTCCTTCCATTCATTTATCCACTTGGAATTGTTGTAGATAACATCGCAGATGAGATCTTGCAGCCCCTGCATAGAAGGATACGAAAATCAGTTGTCGGGGATAAAGATATCTCAACAGCCAGGTTAATGTTGAGGTTGCAAAGTGAGCATACAGCTTCACAATTAGACTATATTCGCAGAAGAATTAGAATAAGCAGGAGTACCTTTATCAATATGATCATCATCACAATCACGTCAGTAATTTTTACAATTGGCCGCCTTCAAGACAAACTAAACGGTGATTTCTATAAAGCATTAATATTTGAAATAATTATCGGTAGTGTTTTCATTTATTTATCATGGAATTCCTGGGCCGATTTCACAACAACACAGTACAAAAGAGTAAAAGAATTATATTCTGAGCTAAATAAATAAAAATTTTTTAGGTAATATTTTTTAAATTTTATAATTTTCAACCTATGGCTAATATTGATATGAAACCTCAGAGATGCATGCCGAATATTCTGCATGTTCTTCCTCCTTATGCTAATGAAGAAGAAGGTGTGCTAAATGTGATCATTGAGATCAATTCAATGACTATTAATAAGTATGAACTTATTACAGAAACTGGTCATCTCAAGCTTGATCGCGTTGGCTACTCTTCGCTCGCGTATCCGTTTGCATATGGTGCGATCCCAATGACTTGGGACGAAGATGGAGACCCACTTGATATTGAAATAGTGAACGTCACTGAGCCCTTGATGCCAGGTTCAATTGTTGAAGCTAGAATAATTGGCATAATGAAATTTAATGATGGCGGAGAAACTGATGATAAGGTGATCGCAGTTCTTTCAGAAGATAAAAGAGTAGGGCACATCAAATCAGTTGCTGACCTTGGCGAACAATTTGAAAAAGAGACGACATATTACTGGGAGCATTACAAGGATCTCAAAAAACCAGGAACTGGAAAAGTAGAAGGCTTCTTTGACACAGCAAAAGCAAAAGAAATAATCAAAGAATGTATCGAAAGGTACAACAAAGAGTACAAACCAAAAATGGAAGAATCATGCTGCTGTGATGAGGAGTGCGATTATTGCAAGGAGGAGAAAAGCAAGAAATGATTAATTTGAATTCAAAAATAAATATAAAAATTGTTGAAAAGGTTGATGATGCTGATAAAAAACTTGCTTCTTTCGAGTGGCAGTTTTTGAACTATTCTCTTGGAATAAAAGATATTGATCTGATTAAGGAATTAGGGATTGAAACTTATGCTGAACTGGAGTGTATCGACGAAAGGGCCGCAGCACAAACTGTTCTCACAGGACGTATCAGAATGGAATATGGATACCCAGGTGGAGGATTTGATTTTCTTACTAAACAAGACATTCGTGAACTACTATCAACACATAATGGCCTAATTGTACTTGACCCACATAGAAGTTGTGGATGGGGTAAATTAAGGTTAAAATACTATGTGAAAACAGATCTTGAAAAGGTCAAGACTTATATTAAAGATTCCTTTAGCGATAATAATTTCCTTAATTCTGTTCTTAGAAGCTCTAAGCTTCAAAAGCAATACAATTTCAGAAAAGACTTTGATCAAGCTTATGAAGATGCATTTCACAAAGGAGAAAAATTATCTTTTGTAAATGAGGTTCATGAAGAACTCATTGACCTTGCTTTTGTATTTGGAAAACTGAAAGAATTAAAAAATGAATTTGAAAATGAAGCAAAAAAGCTCAATCTACGAAACAGTGAGGTTCGTCTAAATCCTGATATGCTTTTCGATCAACCAAGTCATCATATTGCTTCTGGAGCAGTTATTAATCTAACGAAGAGAAAACTGGTGCACAGATTCTCGCTGGAAAATGTTTATGAGGAGGCTTTCTTTGCTGATGTTGACCTGGACAGAACAAAGTCAGTCATGAGCCTTATCTTTTCTATACTGGAGAGTGATCACTCTGCGACAAAAGATAAGGGTCATGATGTTTTTGTGGTTTGCAACAACTCTCAATTGGAGAAAATAAAGAAGGTTATGGAAAGCTTTAAAGATAATCCTGAAAATATAAATACATCAAAAAATATTTTTATACATGTAGTTGAAGACGATGAAAAAGTAAAAACGAAGGAGCAGATATTGTCTATTGTCCGCTAATAGAAATATTTTATATTCTTTTGCATAGTCTACCTGACAAAATCCTTGCTAAATATCCACGATATAGTGTAGACTCCTTAAGTCAATTTTTTATGGTTGAATTTTTCCAGAAGGGAAATATATTATGCTTATTTCAGGTGCAGTTGCTGGTGCTGATGAACTATTAATACGAGAGTTTTCCCAAGATTTCTTTGAGTCTAAATTGGATCAAAATGATCCAAATATCACACGCATTGAGGCGTATCGAGCTAAGGGAAGAGAGTATCCCGATCTAATCTATTATTCTCTAAATGGCATAGTAGCGACTCCTGGTTCAATGCTCAATTGGAAAGAGTTTAAAGATTTTGCCAAAGCGGAAGTTCCATACAAATTAACTCCAGAATTAGAAGCACAAGTGCCCGAGTTTGCCGTTGCATTTCACGGTCATGTCCCCATGTTAAATATGAATTTTGACAATGATGGTAGGTTTGTAGTTGGTCTACCTAACTTAAGCAATGTTATTGCACAGGACAATGTCCCAACTGACATGCTAAATGTCATCGATAATCTGAATGGAACATTCGAACCCGCAAGTGGTCCGCAAAAAGCTCTTGGCTGCGCTGTGGTCAATACAAAAGAACTATTATTTTTAACTGCAAAAATATACAGGGAATGGGCAAAAGAATTGTGGGGTGATGATGTTGATAAGAAATTCCACATGTATCTTGAAGATTCGCAGGGAGCAAAGTCAGACAATCATTTTGATAAAGTCTATCGTCTGTCATTTATGGGTGAAAATACAATGTTACTTACCGAAATAAATAGGACACAGGGAACACCAATAATTACAAAAAGGCTTGTATCCTGCGTTGATGAGACACAGTTAATGAATGAGTCGAGAAGGGGCGCATCCCCACATAACTCTGATCGAATAGTAATTGGACCAGTAGAAAACCCAGGAATTGCAGCATTCCTAGAACCTATTGATGCACAAATGGATGCGAATGGGAATGTAGTTATGAACGGCAACCCGGCCCTCCATTACTTACATACAATTGATGAGAAAGGGGAAATTTCCCAAAACACTCGAAGCACTGAAAGATATTTTGAACACCTTGCACAAGTAATCGCTGGTAATAATAACGGAGTCATAGAGATCGTAATAGATGAGAGATTATTGCCACAATATATGGCTTTGATAGACGGCATAAAAAATAATGATCAAAAACATCCTATAAATCGAATCAAATTAGTTATGGTTGATCCTGCAGGAAATGTAAATAGAGTATTCAATAAGAATTTAAACGATCACACCACCGCCTAGACAGATATCTCCATCATAAATTACACAGCTTTGGCCGGGGGTTATGGCGCGCTGAGGTTCAGTGAATTCAACTTCTATCTGACCATCTTCAATTTCGATTTTGCATGACTGAGCTTTATGCCTGTAACGAACAGATGCCTGCAAATTTTTATCAGTAAGAGAAATAAGATCGGTTTTCTCATTAATTAAGTGCAGCGCCTCTAATTTTAATTCGTCTTTATAGAGTTTTTTATGATCCCGTCCCATTGCAACGAAAAGAATATTATTGTCCGCGTCTTTATTAACAACAAAATACGGTTTTGGTGCGCCGCCAATCTTTAGGCCTTCTCTTTGGCCAATAGTATAAAATTCAATCCCATCATGCTCCCCAACTTTTTTTTGAGAATCAATATCAACAATATCTCCCTTATGTACATCGATCCTCGAGCGCAAAAATTTTTGGACATTAATTTCACCGATAAAACAAATCCCCTGGCTATCAGGTTTGTCAGCATTAGGTAGGCTAAATTTTTGCGCAAGCGCTCTCACTTCTGGTTTAATCATCTCTCCGACGGGGAAAAGGCTTTTTGACAATTGCTCCTGGGTGATATTGTACAAAAAATAGCTTTGGTCTTTGTTTGGATCAATACCTTTCATAAGTTCATATTCATTTGTGAAAGGATTAAAATTCTTCCTGACATAATGACCAGTAGCAATAAGATCAGCACCTTGTTCGAGTGCATGCTTTAAAAATAAATGAAATTTGATCTCTTTATTGCACATAACATCCGGGTTAGGTGTTCTGCCTTTTTCATATTCACTAAAGAAATATTCAACAACTTTCTCCCGATACTCTTTTTCAAAGTTAAATGAACGGAACGGAATGCCAAGCTTTTTACAAACAGCTTCTGCGTCTTGCTGGTCTTTTTCCCAGGGACAATCAGCTTGAATGCCAAAATTATCACCTGACCAGTTTTTCATATAAACACCAGTGCAGTCATAGCCTTGTTCTTTTAATAATGCAGCAGCCACAGAAGAATCCACTCCGCCTGACATGGCAATAAAGACTTTACTATTTTTTTTAGTGACATCTTTCGTTCTGCGAGTAATTTTTGTCGAATCCATGTGTAAATTATACATTAAAATGGTGCAATCGTGCGTGGACTTTTCGGTGTGAAAGTTGCTTGCCTATCTCCTCCGGAGAGTTATCACTCATTATAAAATAGTTCAGATTCATTTATAACGAGTGATAAGAGCTGGGAAGACATATAGACAAAGTCTGTAGGTGCGCACTTTGTCTGCTAATTCTTCTACCTAAAGTCCGATTTTACCAAATAACCAAACAATCCCTATGTATAATACATAAAGCAGCGCTGCAATCCAGACAACCACTACAAACTTTCTCCACCATTCATCTGATTTGCGATTTACTTCTAAAACCTTACCCAAAAAGCTTTTATCCTCTTTGCTTTTCTTAATTTCCTTAATTTCATTATTTTCATTACTTTCCTGCTTATTCCCGAACATATTTGTTGATTATTAATGAATTAATTTGTCTAAACTATTATAATCAGGTTGGGTAGTTTACACAAATGTATTTATTTTGCTAGAATGTAATTTGGTTATTTAACTCGACTATTTTTTAGAAGATCAATATGGCGCCTGCAGGAATAATTTCAATGCTAATTTTTCTTGTAATTTCTCTTTTCATTATTGTAAGTGCTGTAAGAAGCCCGATATCCAGAAAGATTGGGCTCAGGAATGTGAAGAGGAGAGTTTCAAGTACAGTTTTGGTTGTTCTTGGGTCAATGGTCGGTGCTGCGCTAATTTCTGGCTCTCTTGTACTTTCTGATTCACTTGATAAAACATTTTTAAACCTTGTAAGGGACCAGGTTGGTGAGTTGGATGTTTATGTAATGTTCCAGGAGAAGAAACTGTACGATTCGCCTGTAATTTATATCGAACAAGATGAACTAGATAAAATAAAAAGCTCGCTACCAAAAGATGAAATAGATGGCATATATGGTGCACATTTTATGCAAGTAGCACCTCAAAAACTTGATGGGAACGGCAAGCCGGTTATTAATACTTATACCATTGATTTGTGGGGAGTTGATTTTGATGAACTAGATAAATTCGGGGAAGAACCAAAAAATTTGAAGGAACCAGCTAATGAAGACGGGATTTATATTAGTGATCTGGTTGCGGAGCGTTTGGAAGCTTCGAAAGGCGATAAGATTAGGATACCGATTGGAGATAAGTTCTTAAATTTTACGGTAGAAGAAGTGCTTGAAAGAGGCGAAGCACCAGGGGACCCATCAATGGTAGCAAATCTTAGCTCATTTAACAGGCAACTTGGCCTACCCGAAACAGCTGTCAGTGGTGTGTTTATCTCGGCAAAAGGTGGGATAAAGCCTGATAATTATAAGGGAGATAAATTTGAGGAATCAATTGAGGACGGTTTAAAGGACTTTGAATCTGATAATGTTTCACTAACAGTATATGAAGTCAAAGAGGACGCGTTGAATGGGTTTGGAATGAAGATGTTCTCTAATTTTTTCCTGGTAATGAGCTTTTTTGGTATTTTCGCAGGAATACTTCTTATTGTAAATCTTTATTCTATGCTTGCAGCTGAGAGAAAATATGAAATGGGAATCCTTCGTGCAATTGCCTTGACCAGGATGCAACTTACCAAAACATTTATTTACGAAGGTTATGTTTATTCAGTTATTTCGTCTTTTTTTGGAGCGATGATCGGCCTTGGTATCGGATATTTTCTGATCTGGTCTTTAGATAAAATGTTTACCGAATTGCTGGATTTGGTTGGCATGGCTGATCTTTTCAAACTTACCTTTGACGCGAACTTGGATAGTTTGTTAGTTGCCTTTTCAATCGGGGCAATTATTACAATACTAACCGCGGTATTTTCCAGTTATAAGATTAGTAGATTAAATATAGTGGCTGCTATTAGAGATCTTGAAGAGGAAAAAGCCTTTAAAGTAAATATTAAATGGATTGTCACGACTACTTTACTCGGGCTAATGACTATGATGAGCCTACTTATGCTAATGTCCTTTTTTACGATTAGAAGCTCGTTTGAAAGTATGAGGGAGCAGGGAAATAGTAGTTTTGCAGAATTAAGTGATTCAAAATTTGAAGAGACAGTTAATGTTATGCAATCGTATGCACTTTATGTAGGATTTGTATTCAGTCTAATTTTCGGGACAGTTCTTTTTAACAGGCTATTTAAATTAATTTTAAAGAAAGATATTGCAAGATATACAATAAGTTTAACAAGCATTGCAATAATTGTATTTACAGGATTATTGTCAAAATTTGATTCCTTTATTCAAGCGGGCCAATCGCAAATGTCGATCGCATTATTTTTCATTAGCGGAGTATCAATTGTAATAGCAATGGCCATGGCCATAACTTACAACATGGGGATAATAATTTCAGTAATTTCCTTCCTATTAAGGCCATTTAAGGGATTAAACTCAGTGATCAAAATTGCGCTTCGATACCCTGCGGAAAACAGAATGCGTACAGGCCTTACACTGGTTATGTTTGCAATTGTGATTTTCTTGATTGTTTACACTAGCATGATGAAAGTGACAATAAGGCAGATTAATGAGAACACGCTTGATGAGACACTTGGCGGGTATCAAGTCCTTGTAATGCCTTCTTATGAGCTGCCATCGACTAAAATTAGTGAAATGAAGGGAGAAATAAATGAGGTCGAAGGAATTGAAAAAGTGACACAAATATTACATACAACCGTTATTTTGCCCGAGTATAAGTATAAAGACTTGGATGAAGCTCCAGTTTATGATAATCCAGCCTTATACCAATTCGAGGACGAGGATTATTTCAGAACACAGTTTGATGCGCTCCCGGAAGATTACATTCGTGATAGGGATATTGAACTTGATGACAGGCTTGATAGTTATAGTTCTGATGAAGAGGTCTGGGAAGCTGTGATAAATGATCACTCGAAAATAGTTATTGGTGATGCATTTACTCAAATAGGATATGGAAAAAGGCCCGATTTAAAGCTTGGAGACAAAGTGAAAATTACCAGTTTTGTAAATACTAGCCCTGAAGCTACTAGTCCTGAAAGTGAAACAGAAGTTTATGAGATAGTTGGTGTAGCTAAAACACAAGCAAATACAGGGATGAGCGTGAATTTTTATCCAAGGATAATTACCACAGATACAGCGGTCTATGAAAGCTTTGAGAAAAATTACACAGATCAATTTTCCAATAGTGAGATTATGGTGAAATACGCAGAGGGCGCCGACATAAAGACCAGTACCAAGGATCTGAAAAAGACCTTGATTGACTATAATATTATGCAGATCCTTGAGCTCAAAGAGCTTACCGAGGCCGGACAGGGCTTTATGGATAGTATGATCCTTATGTTCCAGGCGTTCTTAGGGTTCAGTCTCATTGTCGGCGCCTCAGGCCTTTCTATTATCATGACTCGTTCGGTACAGGAACGTAAACAACAAATTGGTATGCTTCGAAGCCTTGGCTTCCAGCGTTCGATGGTATTGGCCAGCTTCTTTATCGAGGCTACGTTCATTACGTTCCTTGGAATTGCTATTGGTATCTCAATGGGCACTCTTGGCGCTTTAAATGATTTTTATGTAACGTTCCATGATGAACCAGATATCAAACCGGTTTTTGCTTACAAAGAGGTGTTCATAATAGCTGCATTGGTGTATGTCGCGTCGATTTTGTTCTCATTAACGCCATCAATTAAAGCAGCGAAATTAAGTCCAGTTGAAGCAACGAATTATCCGGAATAGGTAGAGGATTTTTATATTTAAGCTAAATTATTAAATTTTAAATTAAAAAAATGTTCAGAAAGAAAAAGAAAATAGAAAATTCGGCTGAAAATGCCACTAATGGCACAATTATTAGAGTTGAGAATGTGTCGAAAATTTATAACAAGGGCAAGGAGAATGAGGTTGTCGCACTCAATAGTGTTGATCTAAAAATTGAGAGAGGTGAGCTTGTTGCTGTTATGGGGCCTTCGGGGTCTGGCAAAACTACACTTCTTAATGTTATCTCTGGTATTGATGAAGCAACCTCTGGCAGGATTTTCATCGATGGTCAGGACCTTGCAAAAATGAAGGATAGGAAAAAGACAAAATACAGGGCTACAAAAATGGGATTTATTTTCCAGACATTTAATTTGATCCCAGTACTAAGCGCACTTGAAAATGTTCAAATGCCGCTTCTCATTTCTGGCGAACATCCAAGCTCTGCAAAAGAAAAGGCACTGGAAATGCTCGATATTGTTGGCCTAAAGGACAGGGCAGATCATAAACCAAATGAGCTTTCAGGAGGTCAGAGGCAAAGGGTCACTATAGCACGTGCACTTGTGCACAAGCCTGCTGTTATCTGGGCTGATGAGCCAACTGGAAATCTTGATAGAAAAACTGCTTTTGATGTATTTGACTTGATAAAAAAATTGAATAAGAAATATAATCAGACAACTGTAGTTGTCACACATGATGAAGAAATCGCCGCAAAAACTGACAGGATAATTAAGATGGAAAGTGGGAAGATAATTTAATTGATCTTAGTTCAGAGTCTTATTTTTTCGCTCTGTCGTGCCTCACACGGTCGAGTTTTGAAAGGAATTCTTTTCTTAAACGTAGTGATTTTGGTGTTACCTCTAAGAGTTCATCTTTAGCAAGGAAAACCAGCGCGAATTCCAGTGTTAGCTTTTTTACAGGTCTTAGAACTGTTTGTGTGATTTCATCATGCTTCACCCTTACTCCTGATTTTTGTCTTCCTTTTGTTGGATTTACATCCATATCTTCTATGAACTTATTGATCCCGATTATCATTCCTTCGTATACTTCTTCTGAAGGGCCAATGAATAGCTCACCACGTTCCTGTATAGTGTTCAATGAATAGCCCATTGTTGTGCCTGTTGCCATCGAAACCAATACACCATTCCTGTATAGCTCTTCAGCTTTTTTAAATGGAACATATTCTTTGATAAAACTATTTAAAACAGCCTGATTTTTGCTTAAAGAGACTAGCTCGTTTCTTAGACCAAATAAGTTTGAAGTCAGCATTTCAGCTGTTATTCGTACATTTTTGTTAGAATTTTCTACATTTAAAATATTCGCTTTTCTCTCAAGTAAAATTTTCATAATAGAAGACTGGTATTCTTCTGGCGCGTCAACAATAACTTCTTCTGATGGTTGGAGCTTCTGTCCATCTACTTCTTTTAATATAACTTCAGGTTTTCTTAGCTGAAATTCATATCCTTCTCTACGCATTGTTTCGATTAATATTGCAAGCTGAAGCTCACCACGTCCGGAAATATAGTATCCACCATCTGCGGGTTCAATTTTTAGGCTTATATTATTGTCTGCTTCTTTTTCAAGTCTTTGTTTTATTTGTTTATAGTTTACAAATTTGCCATCACGACCAAGAAATGGTGATGTATTTGGTTCTAATTTTATCTTTACTGAAGGTATTGAAATTTCCATGTGCGGCATAGGTTCAAGTGCAGATGGGTCGCAAAGTGTCATACCTATTGCAGTTGAATCAATCCCTGTAAGTGCGACTATTTCGCCTGGGTTTGCTGCTTGTACTTCTTCAAAATTCAATCCGTTCCTGATATGTACTGACTTTATTTTTCCACTCGCCAGTACTTTTTTATCCTCGTCAATTAAACTAAGATTTAGTCCTGGTTTGGCTAAGCCTCTATCTATTCTACCGATCAAATATCTCCCAAGATGATTATCATAATCTATGCTTGTTATTTGCATCCTGAATGGTGATTCTTTTACGCCTGATGGCACTGGGATGTATTCAATTATTTTATCTAATAATACCGAAGCGTCTTCTTTACTGTTCTGCATCTCTTCTTTTGAAGGAAGTGTGGCAAAAACTTTTCCCTCACGCGCAACTGCATAAAATACCGGGAAATCGAGTTGGGACTCATCCGTTGCTAGTTCAAGGAACAGGTCGTTAATTTTATCAAGTACCTTTTCTGTTTGTGCGAATTGTTTGTCTATTTTGTTTATAACTACGATTGGGTGCAAATTTAATTGGAATGCCTTTTTTAGAACAAATTTGGTTTGTGGCATTGGTCCTTCCTGTGCATCGACTAATAACAAGCATCCATCTGCCATGTTCAGTGTTCGCTCAACTTCTCCTCCAAAATCTGAATGGCCTGGTGTATCAATTATGTTGATTTTATAGCCATTGTGTATGATAGAAGCGTTTTTTGCTTTGATTGTAATGCCTTTTTCACGTTCTAAATCTCCAGAATCCATAATTTGTTCTTGCTTCATTTCGGCCTGAGAATCACGGAAAAGATGGCTCTGTTTGAGAAATGCGTCTACAAGCGTAGTTTTCCCATGATCAACATGGGCAATGATAGCAACGTTCCTTATTTTTTGTGTATCAATTGGCTGATTTTCCATAAGCAGGGCTCAGTATACCAGTTTTTGGGCTAATTTGACAGTATTGTGGCACTGTACTTGTACTATTTAGCTGATATTGGTAATATACAAACATGTACATGAGTTCAAAACTTCAAAAACACTTCTGTTGTCTAGCCTGTTAAACACGGCTAGTATTTGTTTCTGTTAATTTTTTCAATAAATTTCAATTTCACAAACTAGCCAAAGCTAGTTTTTTGTTTTATATATAATCTATTATCTATTTACTATGTTAACTGATGAAAGCGATTTATTAAATGACCCATACGCTAAACAAACCCTTGCTCTTAAACAATTGAGAAAGTTAGGATACATATCTGTCCAACCTGACGAACAAGATAATATTCACTGGTATTTTTATGACAAACAATTTACAACAGATGGGCACAATGTTAGAGCACTTTATCTTCAAGCACAAGGTTTTTTTGGAAACGTTGATAATATAGACCTGATGATTGATCTTAATGAAAATGACCCTGATATGTGGCTACTTAAACCCTGGCGCGTAAGAGATCTTGAAGGTTGGGTCAGTGATGTTAAGGCATTGTTTGGAGGGCATCTTAATATATTCGATGCAGCCGTGAAAATCTCAAAAAGAGAAGAAATGCTGAGGTTAATGGCTAATTCTGATACAATATAAACATGTGCATTTTCTGTGCGATACAATCTGGACAAACTGGTGCTGCTATCCTTCAGATGGCGCTGATGTCATCCCCTATTATGAGCGTGGCTATATTGAAGCTGAAGAGAAGGGGAGAATTAAAAAAACATCGAAAGAAAGGAAAAACGTGATTCCACATAAATGTAAATTGGTTGCTGATATAACTATCTTTCATAAAGACAAAGTTCTGCTGGTGAAATATAAAAGTGTTAATAAGTATGACCATCAACAGGGATGGTTCCTGCCGGATGATACACTGCATGAACTTGAACATCCTGAGATTGCAGCTAAACGGATTATTGAAGAACAATTGGGAATAAGAATTGATAATCTGTACTTGAACCACATTGAATCATTCAAAGGAAATGATAAAAGCTGGCATATTGTATTTCACTATAAATCTGAGATAGGAGAGGGTATAAAAATGGAACTGTCCACAGATATAAAAGAAATGAAATGGTTTGCTTCTAATAAACTACCTGAAAGAGAAGAAATTGCCCACAAGGGATGGGCATTGGCGACTATTTCAAAGGTCTTGAAGGGGTGATATTATTTATAAAATTGTGTTTCTCGTTTTATTACAATTTAGCAATGAGTGAGAAATCGGACCAGCCAAGAAAAATAACAAATCCAATAATTAGAAGCTTTGTAGGATTTGCTGAGGGAACCCAAGACTACATACAATATAATAGACGCTTTGTTTGCCTTCCACTTCCAAACTTATATGAACTTGAACAGATCCCTGATGAGTTGATCAAGCAATTGGAGCAGTCTACTCAATTAACTGTTGCAAGGATTTATCCGATTAATAGAGATGAAGATTTGTTTTGCTACGAAGTCCCAATCGATACAGAGGCACTACTTAATTTCTCCCTGGGTTTTACAGGAGAAGGCATTGCCAGAAGTGCCCTCAGTGTGTTCGCGGATCATCCAGATTTTGAAGTGTTTAGAAAACGCTTTGGGATTGTTGTCGGTCAGGAAATAAAATTAATTTTACTTGATAGTTTAAAATGAGCACTGGAACACAAGATATGACTCCTGAAGGGGAAGGAGAACAGCAAAAAGACACAAGATTAAGTTTTGTTGAGGATTTTTTCTTTGAATACTATAGGTACTTTGATGAGAATATGAATAATGTAAATTTCCATGGTTATGACAGAGAGCTTTTCCAAGCCGAACGTATTGAATTTAAGACTGCTGGACTATCCGCAATTGGTGAACACACCCAATCAAGAAGCTTATTCTCATCTCGAGTAAGAATTCCGGCTGTCGCAAACCAGGATGAAATGTTGACTTTTACGAGCACATTTGGATTACCATATGATTGTACTGATTATATTAAGGCGGTAGATATAGAAGGAAAAATTTTTTGGGAATTTGATGTCATGTTCAAGGAACAAGCAGGAGTAGACCCCGAAGACGAAAGGGTTGGTTATGATGTTCTAAGGGATTTGAAAATACAAACTTTGCTACCTGTGTTTCCTTCGGAGAGCGTGATTCATGGGGGATTACCTAAAAATATTAAAAATGCAATGTGTGTAATAACCTTTATTGAAAAATCTCTGACGCCACTTACTGCACTACCTTTGGCAAAACTTTTTTCAGAAACAGAGGAAACAAAGGGAAAGAGTATTGTTTCCGATGTATTTGATATACTTGCTACTCTACATGAAAATAGTGTCACGCATGGTGATACTAATCTTAAGAATTGGGGATATCATCCGGACAAAGGTATTTTTTTAATTGATCCAGAAAGTTTGATTGATTTCAAAAATATAGATTCATATATAAGAAAAGCGAGAAGTACAGAAAAAGGTAAATTTGTTGGTGGTTTCAATCAATATCTCGCGATGCTGGATGACCCTCAAAGCAATTTGCCACCAGATCAAAGAATTCGATTAATATTGGAGGAAGCTGTTTATGATGATTTGTATAGGGTTTTAAGTACATTTAAAGATAAGGATGAGAATGTGATTCTCAATCCTCATCAATGTGACCTATTAAAGACTGAGGCAGTTAATTATATTTCTCGTGTGCGAAAAGCAGGTAAAATGAGCGATGAATTGTTAGAAAGAGTGCTGGAGGAATTTAGAATGTTTTTTGATGTTGAAGCGTTACGTAGTGAACTAGAGATTTTTGAATCAGAAAGATAAATGAAAATAATGCAAAAACGGAAGTAACGCGGAGTATACACTCGTGCACATTTTTTGACAAAACAGAAAATTGACCGGAAGAGGTATCGCTTTTAATTTTTTCAATGACATATCATCCTAAAGTCGCAATGAAATCTCTAACAAGCGTATATATCTCCTTCTGGCCCTTCAGAACCGACATATAATGCAGGACTTGGAACCATGATATCTCCTGATATGAGCATTGGTAAAAATCTTCTATTATTAATCTGCAATAGAACTCTCACACTTGGATCGTTTGATTCTATAAGCTCATATAGTTTTTTTGCATCTAATGTATAATCCATTTCGGCTTCACCATATGGTCCAGATCCAGCTTTCGCTTCATAGACTGTAGTCTCTTTAAATAATCCTTCTCGAAAATTATGCATCAATATATTTGTACTGGATGTCAAAGTGTGAAATTGTTCTTTTTCAGGTAATGATGCATTCCATTTAAGAAGTTCTATGAGAGCACCGCAATATAGCGAAGAATAGAGCATAGTCCTTTCTTTATGATATCTGCTCGAGCTAAATGGGGTAAAATGCATAACGCGCTTTCTGTCAGATCCAGGTAAGTGCTCAAGATGCTTCAAAACACATATGCCGGTATTTCCAACATAATGAAAAACTTCGAAATCTACAATCGCTGGATTAAGTGGCGAAAAAGGATCATAGAACCACCTCTCTTCTTCAATAGCCTCGTCTTGTAATCTCGTAAGGTAACTCTTACAGTGATCAGGAATAATAAATTGTTCTTGGACTAACATTCAATTGTTTATTAAGAATTTTGAAGATTATATCAGTGATGTAAGTCTAATGGGAAGTTATGAAAAGTAGTTTATCTGGGGCTTAATGTTACACCAGAAAGTACAGGAATAAAATTTCCACCTTCGTCAAATACTCCACAATTCTTAGCTATAGATTCATTTAGTTCGTCATGCTCGGGATCTAGGACCAAATAAGGACTTGCGATCAATCTAAGTACTCCACCATCAGGATGGTTAATCAGAGAGTCTTGGCAAAATATCCCTTGGATTTCAGCAGTTGAAATTGCACTAGAAGCGACTGCTAGGCCAGAACATTCAGGCCGTGCTCTGTAGAGAACTGTATTTAATTTAGCTATTTCACTAGCAAAAATATCGTTCGGATCCTTTAAGTTTACGTTGATAATTTTGCCAACATTAGTAACACTTACCCAATTACGAAGTTCTCTTGCAAAAGCCTGTTGCCCTCCAGGCAGTTCATCAGGGTATCCAGACAAAGCATACTGTAAACGTATGTGATCTGGGCATGCTTTCGCAACAACATAACGATCTCGATCCATTAATAAACTTGTATTGCACAAATAACTTGATAATAACTATTTCTTAAATGTCCAAAGTGACGCACTGCCCGGAAATAATAAGAATTCTGACACTATCCCCCTCCTGACACCTCCTGGATATGAATATTTTTTCCGTTGCATAAACGCACATGTAAAAAAGTGGGGTGTCTAGGTACCCCCTTGCTTTACTATAGGAATATAAATTATTTTTTCTTATAGATTCAAATGACTGCAGACAGTAAATCAGGAGGTGTTTTAATTCTAGGTGATAAATTCCAGTTTAGTTAAATGGATAAAAAAGATTACAATCTCTCACCACCCTCTAATAAAATCGAATCTTGAATATCTTGAACCATGCTTGATACCCTTCCCGACAAACTTTTCATGTCTAATCCAAAGTGGTATAAATTCTGATACTCATAAAAAACTCTAATAGAAATATTGTGTACATCTAATGGTAAGCCTTGAGTCATGTGACTTTCAAGCTCTCCCATAATTATTTGGTCCGCATGCCTTAAATAATCAGTATATGGAGGATTATTAATATATTCTGCACTTAGTGGCTCACCTAAATTTAAATTTTGCATAAAATTAATTTAATAACTATATACCAATTGTATCAATAAAATAGTATAAAATACAATATAACAAGATTTAAATTTTTTTTTAGTAAACCATCTTGCAATGTAAATTATCTAAAACTGAAAAGTGACCCCACCGGGAATCGAACCCGGATTGGCGGCTTGAAAAGCCGATGTCCTAACCATTAGACGATAGGGCCAAAATTAAAACTATTTTAAATTGTAAAAGAAGAACATACTTTGCTTAACTATCAAATCCGGATTGGTCCCGATTGAAATCGGGAATGCCTAACCATTAGACGATAGGGCCGTGTAAAAGAGCGAGGTAATTTTATCATATTTATTTCAACTTTACATCAATGCAGGGGCATACTATACTCTTGTAACCTTATAAATTATTTTTTTCAAATGAAAAACAAAAAACTTCCCGTGATCCTAGCAGTTTTAGCAGTAGTTGTTATTTGCGCAGCAGCTTGTGGACTGATATTACTTTTTGGTGTATTAAATGGAAAAGATAAATCGGAAAACTCGGATGATAATGACAGCGAATCAACAGCAGATACAGAAGAAAATTCAACTGATGGATCAGATACAGGAAGTTCAGGTTCAGGGACAACGTATAACTGTCTATTCAATAGTGGAGACTCACTAGAGAGCTTTGGCGGTTATGGGTTCTCCTTAGTAGTGTCTGACCAGGAAGATGTTGAATGGGGCGAACTTAGGCAGGACAATGGTGTCAGAAGCATATCATTCGATGATTTCAAAAATAGCGTTAACAAAGATAGGGTCTATTTCAGCATAAACAAAAAAGACGGATCGTATATTGAAAATATGAACACGTATTTACAAGCATGTGATGAAGACAATAAAACAGTCCTTTCTTCTTTCCTCGAAGATAAATCAACTAATCCAATTGTATCAGACTTTGGCGAAGGCAAGTCGCTCTCGGCAACAACAGAACTACCGTTTTTTGATATTGAACAAAAAGGCAACTATAGAATAGATGGTCTAGTCTATTATCAAGGACAGTGGAAATTAGTAGCAAGGATTGCCAATCTGGAGTTTGAATGATCCCTGCTTAATAGTGCCATCAAGTAAATAGCGCATATTCATTCTTGTCAGGTATTTGTCATGTTAATTTCTCCAGACATTTGCGTTATACTTGGGACAGTCATTTTCTTATTTATTATTTTGTACCATATGCTTCCTCATATGTATTTAGATACAATCTGTTCCTCGCTACGTGCGATGCTTCAAAAGAAACTATTGATGGTTTCTTTTTTTATAGCTATTGGACTTGTTCCAATCGCATTAGTAGCTCAAAAGGCATTCGCAGCGCCACCGGCAACTGGAGATTCAGTGATTGTCGACGATAGTGATCCAGCGCCAAAATTTGTAAAAGATGGACAGGGGGGACCAGGACAGCCATCATATTGGGGAAATGCTGCTTCAGGCATAAAGGGAGGTTCAACATTTACAGGAAATTCGATAAATACAGCTCCACATAACTGGGCAACATGGACAGCAGAAGGATTAACAGGAGAGCTCGAAGTTTTTGTAACAATACCAACAGGACCATTTGTCTATGATGTACATGATGCATATTATGGAAGAGTATTACCACTGACAACACGGGCAGAATATAAAATAACGCATGTAGGAGGAGAGACAACTAAAGCAGTAGATCAGAAGGCAAATGCAGGAAAAGAAGTCTCATTAGGAACTTACGAATTCAATGGAACCGGATCAGTATACTTAAGCGATGTAGTAGTAGAAACAGGATCAGTACTTTTGTCAGCTGTAGTATTTGACGCAGTAAGCTTTGGTGGGAGCTTTGGAGCTGACCTTGATATCACGCCACCGCTTATTGAAGATGTCAAAGCAATGACCGATGATGGTTGTTTCTATATCCAGGCAAAAGTAACCGATGAAGGCTCAGGAGTTGCGCAAGTAATACTTTCTTTAAAAAGGGGCAATGGTACAGTTGAAGAACACGAAATGACATTAGGCGATAATGATATTTATAGTGCAAAAGTATGTGGAATTGTACGAGGTGAAAACCTAGATTATGAAATTCATGCAATTGATAATGTTGGCCTTGAAGCAGTATGGACCAAAACAAGAGGTTATGTCTCAAGAGGAAGTTTTGGCAGATACTTGGGTTATCATCCCGGGATGATAAACACAGTTAGGTGTTATAACGGCTATGAAAGAGTGAGCTCAAATGTTAAATGCCCAAGCTTCGGCCAGGGAAGTGGAGATCCGGTCAATACGCTCAATGGCAATTTCATTGATCATCAGAAATTAATAGAAGTAAAAGGAAGACCAGTTATTGATCTTGAGCTCACATATAACGCACAAGCAGGAAGACTGGGAATATTTGGTGAAAATTGGACACATAGTTACAATTATCATGTAACAGACATGAATGGTAGTGCATTCAAAGGTGCATTTGTGCAGTATCCTGACGGAAGGGTTTCAGTTTTCTCAGGGACAAATTATGAACCTGAAAAAGGTGTTTATGAAAAACTGACAAAAACCGGTGATGGCTACGAACTGCTTTTCAAAGATCTTTCTAAAGCTAAGTTCGATAAAGATGGAGATATCACACGATATGAAGATCCAAATGGGAATGGGCTCACATTCAGTTATGGTGAAAAAGTTAAGTTTACCCTGCTTTCTCAAATTACAAAAATCAAAGCAGATGGCGGACGCGAAATTAATTTTGAATATAATGACAAAGGACTTGTGAAAAAGATCACAGCACCTGAATCTTTATCGCTTGAATTTGAATACAATGACAGCGACGATCTTGTAAAAGTAAAAGATGCACGTGGTTTAAATACAGGTTTTGAATACAATGATCACAACCTTGTTAAAAAAGTAAGTCCTAAAGGGCATTCTTTCTTTGTAAATACATTTGATAGTGAAAGAAAAGTTACGAAGCAGGTTAGTGGCGAAAGTTATGAGAATACATACACATATGGTAATGGCACAGTTAGTGTAAAAGATAAAAATGATAAAGAAACGAAATATGAATTTGGTAATAACCTTTTATCTCAGGTAATAGATCCTCGAGGAAAAACTATGAAATATGAATTTGATGGAGATAAAAATGTCAAAACAATAACTGATAAGGATGGGAATAAATATACCTATACATACGACGACAAGGGAAATTTACTTAGTGAAAAGGACCCACTAAATCATGTCTCATCTTGGGAATATAATGCGAGCTTCAATAAGCCGGTTAAGTTAGTTTATAAGCAAGCTGACCACATTACAAAATGGGAATATGACACAAAAGGAAACTTGCTCAAGGAAATTAATGCAAAGAATGATAGTAGAATATTTGTTTATGATGGACATGGGCAATTAACTGAAGAAAAAGACTTTAATGGGAATGCTACTAAATATGATTACAGTGCTCAAGGCGATCTTATAAAAATGACTGACGCTGACCAGAAAGTTGAGAATTATACTTATGATGGGCTTGGTAGATTAAAGACGGTAGAAAATCGAAGAGGTTTTGTCTATACATACAGTTACGATGGCAATGACAATGTTACACAGATTGCAGGGCCATTAGGCTTTAAATTAGGATATGAATATGACCAGAACAACCATCTTGTCAAAGCAATTGACGCAAACAGTGGTGAGATTAAATACACATTTGATGCTTCAGAAAATAAAGCACTAATAAAAAACGAGCTTGATTTTGTTACACAATTTACATTTGGTTCTATGAATGAGCTCAAACAAAAAACTGACGCGCTTGGCAGGATTGAAAAATATGAGTACGATAATGGTTACAATGTTATAAAATCAACTTCCGCAGCTGGAACTGCAGACGAGGCAGTTGCCCAGTTTGAATATAATGGTATGGATAAGGTAACGAAATTAACAGATCCTGAAGGAAGACCAGCGAAATATGAATACGATCCTTTACAGAGATTGAAAAAAGAAGTGTTAAACGCAGTTGGTGGTGCTTCAACAAGCGATAAAAACGTCACAACAGAATATGAATACAGTCCAACAGGAATGCTCACCAAGAAAGTTGATGCAAATGATAATCTTACTGTTTATGAATACGATGTACTTGACCAGCTCGTTAAAACAACAGATGCAGAAGGCCAGGTCACCAAATATGAATATGATAAACAAGGCAATTTGGTAAAAATGACTAACCCGCGTGAGTTTGCTACAAACTATGAGTATGATGGTTTGAACAGGCTTAAAAAAGAAATTGATGCAAAGAATGGCGAAACAATTTATTCTTATGATGAAAATAGCAATCTTGTTAGTGAAAAAGATGCAAATGGTGTTGTCACTAGATATGAATATAATGAGCTGGATCGGATGGTTAAGGAAATTGAGAACTACGTTCAGGGTGGCGCAATTGACAGTAAGACAAATGTATCTACAAAATATGAATATGACCTTCATGGCAATTTAACAGCAGTTACAAACCCTAGAGGCTTCAAGACCACATTTACGTATGATAAAGCTCACAGGAACACGGCTATTACAGACGCTTATTCAAAGTCAACAGTCTATGGCTATGATAAGGTCGATAATATGCTCTCAATCAAGGACAGGAATGATCACTCTCAAGGCTTTGTTTATGATAATTTGAATAGGCCGGTCAAATACACAAATCAGGAAGGACATTTTGAGACATACTCATATGACAAAGTCGGCAATGAGCTGAAGTTTGTGAACATGAGAACTAAAACATTCACAAGTCAGTATGATCCATTAAACAGGGTCAAAGTCGCTACTGATCCTTATTTAAAGACCCAGTTGAGTGAATATGACCCAATTGGCAATCTTTTGGAATTTACTGACGAAAACGGACATACAGACAACTACCAATACGACAAAGTCTATAGATTGAAGAAATTCACAGATGCTGAAGGTTATGAAACAAAATATGATTATGACAAAAATGGAAATGTCGTGAAATTAACTGATGCGAACAACAATCCTACTGTATATACTTACGATGAGTTGGATAGACTTGTGGAGGAATTGAATGCAGAAAATGAAGCTACGAAATATGGGTATGACAAATTGACAAATATGACATTGAAAACAGAGGCTGATGATACAAAACATCAATATGAGTATGATCCGCTTTATAGGCTTGCAATAGTTGTTGATAACTATAAGGCAGGGAGTGGGGTTTCAGCAGACACAAATGTTACCACAAACTATTCATACGATCCAAATGGTAATTTAGTTGAAACAAAGAACGCGATCTCTGCTACAACAAAATTTGAGTATGACAAACTGGATAGACTTTCAAAGGAGATAAATCCGTTATCTAATCAATGGGATTATACTTATGATAATGAAGAGAATGTGCTTACAAGGACTGATGCAAAAAGAGCTGTGACAAAATATGCATATTATCCTGACAACATGCTTTCTGAGATTGCATACCCAACTTATAAAGTGAACTACAAATACAGCAACACAAATTATGCTGTAGAAATGACTGATAATCTTGGAAAAACCGTCTGGGGTTATGATGATTTAGATAGGTTGACTTCGCAAGCTGATCCATTAAAAAGATCCATTAGTTATGCGTATGACTTTGTTGGTAATCAGACAAAGTTAACTTATCCTGACAAAAGATTTGTTACAGACAGTTATTTGAAGAATGATTTCTTGAAGCAGACTGAAACTAGTGATAAAGACAAAGTGACATATACATCTGACAAGGTTGGAAATCCAACTGTTATTGACAGGAGTAATCAGACCAAGGCAGAAATTGTGTACGATAAGGTCTACAGGGCACTTGAAGTTAATGATAATCAGCAGACTGGTGGAAAGGCATTGATAAATAAGTACAATTATACTTATAACGATGTTGGTATGATTACCAAGGAAATTGCTGAATACGGATGGAGACAGCCTTCAAAAGTTACGACGGAATTTAGTTATGATGGATTGCATAGGGTTGTAGATGTTAAACCAACTGATGGCGATAGATCTCAATATGAGTATGACGCTGTTGGAAATAGGACTAAACAGGTTGAGCATTTGAAAAAAGGTCCAGAGACAAGGACATTTAGCTACAACCCCGCAAGTCAGCTATTGAAGATTGACATTAACTCTCCAATGCCGCCTAATGTTGTGACTTACAAATTCAAATACGATGCAAATGGCAATAGGATTGATAAACTTGTACTTGATAATACCGGCCTTGATCGTGGCACAAAGTATAGCTATGACTATGAAAACAGATTGACAACGGCACAGGATTATCAAGGACAATTAATTCAGAAGGGGAAATCAAAGTATTATCAGACGAGTAATAAAGCCAAGACCACTCAGGCCTATGACGGCAATGGTCGAAGGCTTGTGAAAACCTATTACTCTGGTTCAAGTACTCCGGGTAAGAAATCCGAATACACTTTTGATAGACTTGATCCAATTGTGGATTACAGTATGTGGAATAAGCAGAGAATGAACCTTTATAGAAATAGTGATCAAGATTTGCTTCTTTATCAGACATTCAAATCTGAGCAGGCTCCAAAAGGTACTGCATACTTCTACCATAATGATGGTGAGGGAAATATTGCAGCGATCACAAAACATACTGGACAGAGCGATCATTCTTATAGGTTTGATGAGTACGGAGCAGTATTGCCTGAAAACGGCAACTGGATGGCACCACACAATGAATATGCTGCATCACAGAAGCAGTATGACGCGAACATGGGTCTGTACTACTTCGGAGCAAGGTTTTATGATCCGCAAACAGGAACATGGATAACACAGGACACATACCGAGGTGAAACCCAGAACCCAACAAGTTTGCACAGGTACATGTACAACTACGACAGCCCAATGAATTATGTTGATAAGTATGGGTATGAAGCAACTGAGTTTTCTATTAAAATTTCAGGTGGTGTTGGTGGAGAATTGAAATTCATTTTCACAGATGATCGTAAACTTGTTGCACAATTTGATTTTATTGGAGGTGGAGTTGTTGCAGCCGAGGCTGGGGTAAAATATTACCCAGGTGATCTGCCCAAACCTATAGAGGAAGGATATTTACAAGCTGGAGTAGCAGGTAAATATCTAGCAGGTGGTGCATTGGATTATAAGCATAATCCTGAAACCGGTTATGAGGAAGTATATCTTGAAGCTGAAATAGGCGGTATGAGTTATGCTAGTGATGGGACAATTAGCAAAGGTGCTGGTGCAAGAATAGAATTAATGGGAATTCACAAAGAGGCACTTATGAGAAAGGTATATACTTTACCTGTTTGGCTCACTAATCTGATATGGGGAGAACAAAAAACAGAAAATGTAGACAGTCCAAATATGTGTCCCTCAAATTTACAAAAAGGAGTTGATTACATTAGAATACCCTTTGCTTGAGCGTAAAGTGCATTTTACACAGTGGGAATAGAGATCTATATTAATGATTTTGACTTAGTTGCGATAGGGTAGAAAATGGTTATAATAGAAGATAGGTAAAGTTATTTATTTATATTATTATTTTTATCCATATGGGCATTTCAGGTTCCTTCCCTTCAGTCAGGGCAGTAATTCTTGCTGCTTGTTCTAATATAATTAATGTGTTTTCTAGTAGAAAGGTTAGGCTTTCGCTAGTCACACTACCTTTGACCATGCTGGCATTTGCTCTGGTCACGGTAGTCAGTGTCAGTGCTGCTGATTTTACTTTGAATTCAAGTGGTGATTCGCATATTTATTGGATGTTTGAAAACTCTACCTGGGCAAGCAGAGATGGCTGGCTTGTAAGTGGAGGAACGTCATTACATAAGGGTAGTGATTATTATGCCGATGACTGGTACAAGGCAACAGACGCTGAAACTTGCGGAAAAAATATTAAAGCACCAATTTCTGGAACTATAATTTTTAGTGGACAGGCACAAAATGCTGGGGGAGGAAGATCCTCATATGGAAATTCTGTAATTATTCAATCCAATATAAATAACAACTTTGCATGGAGGGGAGCACATATGCAGTCTGGCTCACTCACTAAAAGTGCAGGACAATCAGTAAACGCAGGCGATATCATAGGTAAGGTAGGAGGAACTGGGGCAACAGATACATCCTGGGCATGTCATTTACATTCGGCACTTTATAAAAGTATTTATGAATCATCTAGTCAGGGAGGAACTGGATTTTCCAGATTGCAAACGTGGGGCACAACTATAGATGAAATCACTTCCAGTACTCCTAATAAATTTGCAACACCTTTTTATAATGATGCAACTGGAACTACACCACCTCCGCCAACTACTGACTGTGATGATGTTACTTATAACGGAATAGCACTATATGCCGGGGATAATTGTGCTGGTAATTCTGAACATAAAGAATTCTCAAGTCCAACTGGAAGTTTTATAGATCTTCCCGGTCAGGGGTGGAATGATAAGGCAAATTCGGTTTACGTTAAATCAGGTTGGTCAGTGAAAGTATTTGAACATACTTCTACGCAAGATGGGGGAGGAAGAAATAAGTGCTTAAATCATAGTTACTGGGACCTTGACCTTGATCAATGGGATCAGGGCGGGACAATAGGTGCTGGAATATCCTCTATTATTCTTTATAGCAACAGTACAACATGCACTGGGGCAGTTCAACCACCAAGTGCGCCAACATTACAAAGCCCTGCAAGTGGGTCTACATTTAGTGATAGCCAATCAATTACTTTACAATGGTCAGCGACAGGAAATGACTATTACGGAGAAATCTTAGGTGGGCCAAATGGGACTTTGTATTTCGATTGGCAGACAGGAACAACTAAAAACATTGGCACACAGTGGCCAGGAACATATCAATGGCATGTAAAGGCCAGAAATAGCGGTGGGACTAGTGGATG
>Ga0208958_1000922_pt1 | contig 32096 bp, 48 predicted proteins | sample RifOxyB1_FD_184032 | JGI IMG/M metagenome (GOLD analysis project Ga0208958, IMG submission 184032) | Soil microbial communities from Rifle, Colorado - Rifle Oxygen_injection B1 (SPAdes) | ecosystem: Environmental > Terrestrial > Deep subsurface > Rock core/Sediment | place: Rifle, Colorado...
GGACTGGCATCTGTGGTTGGATCGCGCGGGTAAGTACCTCGTCGAGCATTACCATGTGATCGATCTCTATCATGGTGGGAGCATGCCGCAATGGGGCGACTACGCAGCAGTTTTCTCCCCCTATCATAGATGGCCAACGCATGAGCATCTACCCTTTGATCGGGCGTTAGGCTCACTGCGGGCACTGTGGTTTATCCCAGAGTTGCCGGGGCCGCCGACGAAGCAGGACATTGCCCTTGTAAATAGATTCAAGGCATTCCATGTTGTGACACGTAAGAACTATGAAGAGTTAGCACCGCATTGTCCAAACGTGGTCTACCTGACGAATCCGGTCAACATGGAGAGGTTTTCAGATCCCACAGAGGTAGATGATAGGGTTATCCTTTCTTGGAATGGCAACGCTCAGCACCAAAGTGCTGGATCCAACGTTGACGTAAAGGGTTTCAAGACGATCATCGAACCCGTTTGCAAAGAACAAGGGTACAGCCTCGTCTTTGCTGACTACAGTACGTGCCGTTTGCCTCCAGATCAGATGTCCTCCTTTTACAAAAAGGCCAATGTTTCTGTGTGCATGTCCTTATATGAGGGCGCATCAAACTCGACTCTTGAAGCCATGGCCGCTGGGCAGGCGCTGATCTCAACGGACTGTGGGAATGTACGTGAGATGCAACAAGCCCAGCTTGAGCAACTAGGAGATACTGGTATCATTATCGTTGAGCGCTCAAAATCTGCTCTTGCAAGCGCTGTATCTATGCTGAAGAATCTCGGGCTGTCCCGCATTGTAGAGATGGGCCAGCTCAACCGCGCTGAGATCCAAGCACGATGGTCTTGGGAAGTTTGGGCCAAGCGTTATGAGGAATTTCTATGCCGCGCAATCTCGTAGAGCCAAAGAGGCTCCAGGATCTTTCCCTGCAAGAGAGAAAGGCCCATCCAATAGGCGGGCAGGACCACTGGTATTTGACAGCATCACAGTTTGTCAAGGGTCTCTCTGTTCTTGATGTAGGAGCAGCGGACGGTCGTGGTCTGTGCATCCTTGCTTTAAACTCGCCGAGCAAACTCACCGGGATTGACCCCCTCCCGCTATCCAAGGACCAGGTTTTCGATCTCCCCATAGGAGATCTCAGAGATAATTCATTCGACATTGTCACGTCTATGGATGTCCTAGAGCATGTCGAGAACGACGTAGGGTTCTTGCAAGATCTCTTGCGTGTCGCAAGGCTCGCGGTGTTTATCTCCACACCATGCTGGTCTGCTTGGGAATGTAAAAATCCTTTCCATGTCCGAGAGTATCTACCTGAAGAACTCACAGACCTGTTCAAGCGTGCAGTGGGGCCAACTGAGCTGGCTGAAACAGCTGGGGCTGAGACACCAGCTCAAAGCGCCCCACCCATTTTCACCCTAGCCATGTGGACATCTGGTAAAAACAGGGAGCTTGAGCCCCCGATCAGGATCTCAACGTTGCAAGAAGCCACCGCATCCTATGGATTGCTCATCCGTGCGAGCGAGTGCTCAGACGAGCAATGGCAAAGCTTTTTGCAGGCACCAAGGATCATACCTGGCCTTCCAGAAAACATGGCCAGGCTGGGCAGATCTGCAGAAGAATGGACAGCCTATTTTTCAAAGATGGTTGAGGGTAAAACGCCACTACAAGCTACGGTGCTACTCATTGAGCAGGTACAGAGCCTTGTAGCCCAAGTATCTGTAGAGTCGCCTATACCACCGAACGATGCTATTAAGATCCTCCGCTATGGACAGGCGAATCCAAATCAACAAAAAGTCCTACTGTCATGGCTGCTAAACACTTTCGTCTTTAACCAATCCTGGCCATACGTTGGGAGCAAATAACCATGAAAGAGAAAGACGTACAAGACGTACAAGACGTACAAGACGTACAGTCGGATAAGGGATTCGATCAGAGGTGGCGCAACAATCCGGAGCCGCAACCTACGACAGTCGAGCAATTCATCGCCAAGACGGGCTGGAAGCCCGAAGATCTGGCTGGAAAGACAGTCCTAGACGCAGGGTGTGGCATCGGTAGATACTGCAAGTTCATCACCGAGCATGGGGGCAAAGCCATCGGCGTCGATGTCTCTCCAGACGGGCTGCTTGCAGCAAAGCGAAATGCCCCTGAAGCTACACTTGTCAAGGCCGACCTCACCATACCTGGATTCTTAAAGGATGCCTGCGTTGATATGGCGATGTCTATCGGAGTCTTGCACCACACGCAAGACCCCGCTCAGTCGTTTGCCAATGTCGCCCGCACGGTCAAGCCTGGTGGCAAGCTAGCTATCTGGGTGTATACACGCCCTGTCGCTGATCCAAAAAACCTTCTACTGGTTGACTTCCTGCATGAGGTGACTTCATCTGTCGCGCCACAACGCCTATATGAAATCTGCCAGAAGTATGCAACGCAGATCCGAGACCTGTGCTACCCAAGGTGGGATGTACTTGAAGAAGTCCTACGCCCCTCTTACAACTCGGATGATACACAATGCATCAGCGACTTTTTCGACTGGCTCACGCCAAAGTATAGATTCTGGCACACCCCAGAAGAAGTCGCTACTTGGTTTTCAGAGGCCGGTTTTTCGGTCACTTGGATGGGGTCCTTTCCTGTCTCCATGTCAGGGGTAAAAAAGCTGTAGGAGCCCTCTATGTTATCGCCAGCTTGCCTCTCTGCAAGACTCAAAGAACTAGCCGAGTGGTATAATACTGCCACAGATCCTTTTGATCGTATGGCCAGGAGAAAGGTACTCTCCGCTAGAGCCGCTATGGGCTTTGGGAATCAGCAGGAAGAGCAACTCATTCGTCTCATGGTGTGGGTGGGCTCTGCCCTAAAGAGCACTCCAGAACACACCAACCTACTTCTCCCTCTGCAACTTCTACATACAGGATTGGGGTGGTGTGACCAACATTGCCGTCTCTTTGGCTTCCTCGTCTACCACTTCCTGGGTTTGGAAACACGTCTCGTCTCCGTCAAGCACAAGAGCGACGGTGAGGGGCACACAGTCTGTGAGGTATTTTACAACGAGGCATACCATCTCTTCGACCCACACGAGGACCACCAAGAAGTCTATCGGAGCCCTCTAGACGGGCATATCCTTTCCAGAGAAGAACTAATTGAGTTCCCCCCAAATCATGAAGCCCACCCCGCTAATCTATCTCATCATTGGTGGGCAGGGAGCGATGGAACTGGTAAACGTGGACTCTACACGCCAGACTCGGAGTGTAAAATAGCTAGTTTTGATACCATGTCTTCTGAGTGGATTTGGCCTTGGAGTACAATACCCAGGTGTCCAAAAGCTCACCCTGGAATAGATCTGTCCCAGGGGATCAACACAGTTCAACCCTCTCCCAAAGACAAATCAGCTACACCACAACAAGATGAAATCAAACGGATACTCGACGAGAGAGAGGTCAAGCAGATCGTCTGCTTTCATTGTGACCATTTTGAGCCACATGGGCTCGGAGGAGATCAACAGCCGATCGGGAGTAACCATATCCGCCATTTTCTAGCAGAAGCGAATAAGTATCCCTGGGCAGCTCATTGTACACCCTTTTTCTATTCCCAGGGATTCGCCTTAGATCCCTCCAGTGAACAACCTTATAAAACCGATCGGCTTTCAGAGGACAAGGAAATTGCTGAGGCTATCCGAGAAGGATTAGGATCGATCGAGGTCCATCTTCATCATGAGCATTGGACCCGGGCGAAGGTCCCCCCCGAATCTGCGGGGAAAAAGTTACGTCTCCTTCTCAGTGCCCTCCTCAACGAGGTCCTACGACCGGGGGATCACGCGCTGGATCCTTGGCTTTTTGTCCATGGATGTTGGGCACTCAATGCCTCAGACCCAGATATCTGCAACATCGAAGACGAAATTAGTATCCTCTCCTCTCTGGGTTGTGTTGGGGATATGAGTTTCCCGGCCGGTCGTAGACACTGTGACCCCAGAGTCGGCCACCCATATCATATCGATCCAAACCAGTGTCTCGGACCCGGGGCTTATAAAACGCGCCATTCGTCAGGGGAGTTTCTCATCTGGGATTCTAGTGTCAAATATGGGGATGCATCGTTGGACATCGGTGTGGGGCCAGATACATCTGCGGCTTGGTGCAGAGACGGATACGTTCAAGAGGGCGTTCTATTTGTAAAGACCCATGCACACTCTCTCTCACCTAACTATTGGCAATCATCTGAGAGAACTACGACCCCCATTCTTTCAACTCAAGTTGCCAATGCCTTCAAGGACCTGGAAGCTTCTGGGATACCCATCCTCTACACAGATGCGCAAGGAGCGGCCAAGCTATGCAAGATATAATGAATGTAGCCAAGCTTAACCAAATCCTTCTCGATGCTATCAGAGCGGTCTATGATACATCCTCTGATCCTTACTATGCGTATAGACTACAAGTTGGCCTCGCGCTTGACAAGATTGAGGAGGCAATTCTGCGCTTCATCCTCCTCTCCTTCCCGGACAAAGGGATCAAGATACAAGAGATTGGTGGTGGTATTGGCCAACTCTCCCTAGCACTCGGTCTGCTCGGCTATGAAAGTGTCACTATGGTGGATTCATCACAGGTACGATCGGGTGTAGCACAGGAACTGGCTTCCTATCTCGGCCTCTCGGGGTGTGTCTCCTCGCTTTGTACAAGATATCCAAATCCAGATTTTGCCCAGGCCCAATGCGATCTCATCCTCGGGACAAATACAATTGGATGGTGGGCCATTGAAGCCACAACAAAAGAGTGGGATTCTATACTCACAGCATCCCACGCGATCCTCGACTTGGAACGTTTTGGACTCCACAGGCCTGGAGCCAACGGGCCCGATTTGGCTCTAGAAAGATTGAGAGACGGTGGCTTCTCCGCGCAAAGGATACCAGTTCCTGAATTGAGTTTAACCCATATCTATCATCTAACAAGGCTGCCCCGATAATGCCCCTTTCTCTATCCATAGAGGAGGTTCTCATCTACCTGCCACCTGAGCCCCCCCTCTGGCCTCTTGGCCCTTCCACAGATTTTAGTGAATTAGAATCCCGCAGGTCCAAGACGACTTATCGGCGGGGTGCAGACTCCATCGAAGTGACGACTCGATTTCACTCTGCCTTCTCGGCCTATCCACGATCTGGGGTAATGATCCTCCCCACGGAGTTTCAACCGGCTGGCCATATAGACAACACCAAGGTTCCGCCAGACCAAGTCGTTTCAATGCAGGTCAAGGAATTGCAGAGTCTGGCCAAAGAGTGCCAAGTCATTCGTTGGTTGCATGGGCATCAATGCTCGCCCGCCGTGGCCGCGGAAATGAAAAGACTCTTTCCCCTAACCATCCTTTGTTTTGGTGATGATTGCCCAGGATCCTCTGAGAAAAAGACCTTTCCAGTATGGAAATACTTTGATGCCCTCTTACACCGGATGTATATCTGGGACTATGAAAGCGGCCTGTCAGTCCCCCAAGCATATACAAAATACGGGCAAGGCTCGGGCACAGGACGTTTTTATCACCATGTCGGTGGGCCGACAGACCATCTTACGACATGGCTGACCGAGCATCCAGAACACGGATTGGAAAAGAAATGCCCGAGTCGGCCCTTTGGATTTCTCGGGGCACATGGCCAGCTCTGCCCACATCGCTTTAATTTCATCAAGGATCTTTGCAGTAAACGCGCTCTCTTGCCTCAACCCGCCAGCCTGTATGGCCACGGCATGCCGGAGGGATATCTCCCGATACTCGGTACAGAGGCGATCGGCCAGACGGCAGCAAGGTTATATTCAGACGTTGCAACGAGTATGAATATCCCCATGTCGAGCATCTTCAATGGGAGATTCCATGACCTCCCTCTGTCCGGGGTGCAGCAAATACTCCATGATAAACACGGGGAGCTTTCCATGGTAGGTCTCTATCCGGATGAGCATTATTTGCAGTTCGACGGTACTGTGAATTCTCTCATAGAGACAGCGCATAAGGCACACGAATCTTGGCCATCCAATCAGCCCCCGACCGAGCGCACTCTTGCCCGCCTCCTACGCTGTAGGGATCGCATCTTAGTCATACAGAAACAGAGGGGGCTATCCATTGCTTATAGTGATGTACTCTTTGATCACATTGAGAGGTTGAAATGACAATCCACAGCCCCCGCTTCTCTGACAATAGAAAAGAGTACAAGCTACCAATCGCCCTAAAACGGGGAGCGACGAAGGAATTCACTTGGTGGCTTGACGAGGGACAACTCATAGATGGTTCGATCATCAAACAGCACCTATGGGAGCCATATTCTACTTGGGCCGTTGAACGCCTCGTAGAGCCAGCAATGGTTGTATTGGACGCTGGGGCCAATATGGGGTACTACACGGTACTCATGAGCTACCTCGTGGGTACAACCGGATCCGTCATTTCGGTAGAAGCCATGCCGGATCCATGCGCGATTACCCGAGAGCATTGTAGGCTGAACGATTGTACCAACGTGATGCTACTACAAAAGGCCTTGGGGAAATCAAGCGCTCCAGCTTCTAAGACCTTTTTCAATTTCTCATGGCCACCATCTCGGTGCCAGCAGAGCCCGGATGAGATCGAAACGGTTGCCATTGACGACTTAGACCTCCAACGTCTGGATTTCGCCAAGGTAGATCTAGACGGGAGTGAACTCGATTTCATCGTTGGGGCAAAGCAGACTTTAAAGAGGTTAAAGACTACTCTCCTACTCGAAGTGTGTGATTACACACTCCGGCAGACGGCTCAGCAGGACATGCCCGGTGAATCCAACTATGTATATGGGAGCAAGACCCTCGAAATGCTTAGCATCTTGCAAGATCTCGGCTATCATTTCCTCTGGGAGGAGAGTTTTACCCCAGCGTTGAAAGAACAAACGATCACCTCTTTTGACTTGTCGAAGAGGAGTATCAACTTGGTCTGCCTATGTTAAAACTCCATATAGGCTGTGGCCCAAGGCACATCCCCGGGTGGGCCCATATTGATCTTCAACCCGCCCCACATGTTGACCATATCATCTCTGCCGGGCATCTTAGTGAGACTTTCGGCAAGGACTCCGTAGATATTATATATGCCTCACATATCTTGGAGCACTTCCATCGTGACGCTATACCCCGGGTTCTAGACGATTGGCACAGTGTGCTATCACCCGGTGGGGTTCTACGTCTAGCCGTACCTGATTTTCAAGCCATTGCTGAGGCATACTGCAAAGGGATACCCCTATCAGATTTCATGGGGCTGCTTTACGGGGGGCAAGATCATCCCCTAAATTTCCACCACGTTGCCTTTGATACTGAGAGCCTGTCCACGCTCTTGCTCCACGCCGGTTTCGTTGATATCAAGCCTTGGGACTGGCGCAAGACAGAACACCGCGACATAGATGACTTTTCCCAGGCGTACCTCCCACACATGGATAAAGACAATGGTAGACTAATGTCCCTTAATCTACAGGCTTGTAAGGTGGCCCTAACGCCCAGGGTACTCGAAGCCGCGTCCACTTGCCCTTGCCCTTGCCCATTTTCAAAAGTGGGTTTATAATGGCCTACGGCGCACAAGGCACACAAGGCACACAAGGCACAAAGTCAACCCAACATGGAGTATAGATTACAATGACCGTCGATACGAGGAATCCAGAAGTCTCTTCCTATGTCTGGGATAAGCAAGACCCAGAGGAATTTTTGGCTGATGACGCTTCAAACCCTGTCAGACTGGCCGCTTTGAAAGAGATCGAACAAGCTGTCTCTCGGATCAAAAAGGGCGTGCCCACTCTCCTAGAGATCGGCTGCGGCCCAGGCATCGACTATCTGAACCACATTCGCCCCCTAGTAACCTCACGCCGTTTGAAGTACATCGGCTTTGATATCTGTGCCCCGTTCATCGATCGGATGAAAAGGCTCTGCCCTGAGACGGGCGCGGCTTTCAAGACCTGCGGCTTTGGATCTCTGCCGAAAAAGCCCATGTATGACATTACCTATGCGAAGGCCGTTTTAGAGCATCAGCCCGCGCTCAACCCGGCTCTGCGCTCATTGCTACAGGCCACAAAGCATACCTGCATCATCTCTTGGTATCTCACACCAGACGAGCAGGGTGCCTTCAAGTGGTCCGAAAATGATAAGGTACATTACAATCGCTTTGCCAAGAGCGAAGTCTACAGCACGGCAGAGTCCTGCGGCTTTTCCATTGTGGAAAAGAACGTGGAGCAGTCAACGGGTCTGCTCTATATCCTGACACGGAAGTAGGTATAGACGCAGTAAGACCAGATGAATAACCAAGTGAGGCCGGGCTAAACAACATGATCTCTAAAATTACAGAAGCACTCCGTACTGCTGTGCAAGAGTGCCTGGGGCCAGACCCCTCAAAGGCAGCCATCTTCCTTTCCGGGGGCCTGGATTCGGCAGTCATCCAAGCGATCGCACGGCTACCTTCCAAACTCTACTGCATTACCTGGCCTGAGCAAGACAACATCTCCCTCGCCCGCATTGCCGCGCTCGGGGGCAAAGTAACGCTGGTAACCTTCACACGAGAGCAAATGCTTGAGGCTCTGCCAGCGGTATCCAAGGCCTGCGACCCGGCGGGCTCAGGATCCTGGTCCCAGGTCTGCCAGTGGTTTGCGGCGCAGCAGGCCGCACGAGATGGGGCTGATAGGGTCCTTACTGGAGAAACATCCGACGAGATCTTCGGCGGGTACTCCCGCTACAGGATTCTCTGGCATATCGATCAGATCTTTGCAGACCCGCTGCTTGAATCATACCTTGGTATTATCAAGCATGTGCTGGGCACGCGGGAGCAAATTGCTACACGTATGCTCTCAAGGACGCTATCCGAGCAGACGGCTAGCTCAGCTCTGGCGGATTATGCTCTGTCCCAGGACTCCCCTGGAGGACCTTCTAGCACCCTTGTAGACATGGCCCGCCGTGTAGATTACTACCTGAATCTACCACCGCTGATGGTAAATGAGACCCGGATGATCCAATCCCACGGTCTCAAAGCTTGTTACCCGTTCGCTCACCAAGCTGTACTAGACGCGGCTGCGCAGATTCCGGGCAACGCCTATATTACGCAGCGATGGAACAAGGCCCCACTTCGGGAGGCTGGGCAGATCCTCGGCGTGCCCGACGAGATCCTTGATGAGCGTACCAAAAAAGGTCTCTTTATCCCACAAGCCTGGCGCCCTGAAAACTCCCCAATGTGGTCCACGAGCTGGTTCACAGAGTTGATGCGCAGCGCGGCCGGCCAGTAGCAACAATACACAAGCGTCAGTCAAATACCCCACTGTAGCATTTTAACTAGTCCTTGCACTCGCTGTAGTATAGATGGTACACTCCTATACAGATATAGGAGCCGCTATCTATCTATGCTAAGAGACACCCTAGTTAATACGCTGATCCCTCTGCTTGAAACGGCGGTGCAATTCCTGTCGGTCGTTCTTCTTGCTCTGGCTCCAATCGTTGCCCTTTGGGTGCGCTCCTACCTGAAGAACAAGGTCGGGCTTTCTCTGCTCGAAGCGGACTTTAACCGTCTGCTTGAGTCCATAGACGAGGGCATCCAGCTTGCTGAAGAGGAGTCCCTAGCGGCCATCAAGAGGAACCTGCCCGTTCCCAACTCAGCTACGAAAGAGAGCCGAGCCGTATCATACATCCTCAAGACCATAGAGGAAGAGCGTCTTGAGCAGCGCTCAGCCGAGTGGATCAAGCTGAAGGTCCGTTCTCGCCTAGCTGATCTAGGCACAGGGGCAAGCGCAAGCGCAAGCGCAAACGGGCAAACCGCGCCAGCCGTCCCCGCCCTGGCCCCAACAACAGGCTCGGAAGAGTAGACAGCAAAAAAAGGTAAAGACTTCCCATGCCAAAGACCATCTTAGACGGTGCGGACATCACTGCCAACGCAACGAGCGAGGCGTTTACACCGGACTTTGGTGAAAATGTCCACTCTTTTCAGGTGACAACCAGACAAGCGAATGGAACGCAAGTCCTCGCCCCAGTCTTTATCCATGTCGTGGACCGGCGCCCAGCATACTTCCGTACACGTTGGGATATCGCTGTTAACCAGATCCACATTGACGGGACGAACCACCCGGGACAAACAGACATGTGGACGACCTTGGGATCCTCCGCTGCCATCGTTGTAGGCGCTGCAACACTGATCTATGTATACGCGGTTTAGGCTTGCCAGATCCATGGCCCATACTACCCACAACCATATGATGGCCCAAACCCGCGAGTATCCAAAGAGGTCCTAAACCAAATGGCAGAGATCGGCAGCAACACCATCATAGGGACCATCCCGGGTACGTTGATTACCTCCGAGGCCGAGCTAGAAACTGCTGCAGGCACTCCGATCCAATCAGAGGCTGAGGCTTCTTCCGACATCGGGGCGCATAACTCGGCGGTTACTGCTCACGGCCAGGTGGCTGGTGTGTTCCCGATCTCTAAGGGTGGGACAGGATCAATCACGGCGCCGCTGGCTAGAACCGCATTAGGCACCGACGCAGCAGGTGACGCCCGCCCACCGACGGCGCACACCCAAGCTATTGCCACCATCTCCGACGCCGGGGTCAAGGGCCAGGAGGTTGTACAGGCGACGGACTCGATCACCGTCCGAGACGCGATCAAGGTCCGGCTCGACTTCGAGGCTACCTCGGACCCGACGGTGAACAACGACGAGGCCGACACAGCCGCAATCGGCACGGAGTTTTCCGTCGGTGACGTGTGGCAGCGCACCAACGTGAGCCCCGTGCGCTGGTGGAAGGCCGATTCAGTCGCGCCAGGTGCGGCCGTGTGGTCGCAGTTCAACCCGGCAGTATTTGCCACAGCGGCGCAGGGGACCGACGCGCGACAGGATAGCGTCCGCAATGGGTTGGTGGACGGAAGCAAGTTCCCTTTCTCGCACGATCCGACCACGCAGGTTTTTACCGTCACCGTAGCGGCTGGGGCAGAGTACTGGGCCGGAGGAGTGAAATACAACCCGGCGGCTGGTGCCACTGTGGCAGCTGCTCACGCAGACACCACCGGGACCTGGTGGCTCGTTTGGCGCGGTGCGACACTCACTGCTGTCAGTTCCATTGTGTTTGAGACCGACGCATGGGTCGGCCGGGTCTACCATCTGGCTGACGCCCCAAGCGTCTCCAAACTCTACGACGAGCGGCACCCCAACACTTGGTCTTTCGGACTGCATCAGTACGAGCACTTGCACAATGGTGCTCTTGTCCGCTCCGGTGGTGCCATCTCCGGCTACACACTGAACACGGGCGGCGATTCTAATACCTCGGTTGCCATCGCTGAAACAGTGCATGACGACGAGAGCTTGTCACATACGCTTTCAGCACTAGCCCAGGGCGGTCCTTATTCAATCTGGTTTAGAGATGGGTCAACTTATGTATGGGAAGATTCCCCCACGACATCATTTATTGATGACACATACGCTTTGGTCCCTGGCGCAGGGGACGAAATGTGTTATGACAATGCCGGTGTTCTCACGGCTGTCGCTGCAAATAACCGTTGGGTGAATTATTGGGTTTTTTCCACATCGGCATATGCCGATGCAATACATCGTTATAGCATTGTAGTAGGTCAGACGCTTCACACATCTGCCGCCGCAGCAGCCGCCGAGTCCGTGCTGACGGGGATCGCCTGGTCCGGTCTGCCTTTCCAGGAATGGGCCCCATTGTGGAAGCTCACCTATCGACGGGTCGTGGAAGCCGTTGAGAAAAACGTACATCTCTCTGCGGTAACCCGGCTCGTTGGCACGCAGATCTCCTTGACCTCGACAGCTAGTCCATCGGTACACAACTCACTGTCTGGCAGAGACGACGATGGTGCTCACCCAGCCACCGCGATCACTCTGGATGACTCAACTCTCGATCCTGTATTTGCTGGGATCGACGACGTGCAGGAACTGGCAGAGGCCCTTGGCACCGCCGCAGCCGAGGACGTGGGCGTCGCAGTAGGAAATGTCGTCCAGTTCGCGGACGACGGCGGAGGAAACCCGCAGTACCCGGCGGGGGATGGGTCGTTGCTGACGGGGATCGCCGTAACTGGATGGCAAACGATCCTCGATCAGAGCTTCGCCGGCACATCCCAGGCAGCGCTGGAGGTGCTGGGCTTTGTATTTGTCGCCGGGGCAGGATCCTTTTCCTTTGGCGCTTCGGATCTGATCATCACAGCCCCGTCCGGCTCAATTCAGGAATGGTCCGCTGTCACCTACAACGCTCCGAGGATCAAATACCCGCTGGACTTCGACGCGGGTGACATCATTCGGGTGTACGCCTCCATTCGCATCGACGCGGTAAATGACCAGGGAGGGGCGCTGATCCTCGACTGGGACGGAGCAGGAGCGTATTGGTACCAGACCCGCAAGTACCGCAGCGGCGGAAACCTTGCGCTCGACGTAAAATACGCGACAAACAGCAACGACTACGCCGTTGCCGTGGGCACCACCGATGAGGGGTGGATCGGGATGCAATGCGCGGGGTCCTATGCGCAGGGTATCTGGAGCGATACAGCATGGGCCGCCGGGGTGCCGGCATCATGGACCAGGCCGGCGGCCTTTCGTGCTCGCAAGCCACGTGAGGCGGCCTTTCACATCTCACTCTGCGGCCTCTCATGGGGCAGCTTTCCCGGCTGCACCATCGACTTCGGGCGGCTGGTAATCCAACGGTATGTATAGCCAGCCATGACCAACGACCGCAGCCCCGGGATAACCACCATCGACATGCCAGCCGTGATCGACTAGCCCATGCCCTACTCCCGCGACAGAGATCCGAGCAACCCCCGGGAATTCTACGACGCGATCACCCCTCGGCCGATCACGGGGATTCAAGAAGCAGTGAACGAAATGGCGGCCATTGGGATCCTCGCCGACCGCCTCGCTGGTATGCGCGATTCGGTAGCCCGAATGGCATCTAGTCAGGAGTCGATGGTGACTGCGCTGAATGCCCACATCCTCCACTGCTCGCGGACTCACGGACCGTTGGAGCCCAGGCTATCCGCGATGGAACACGAGCAGGCCATCGAGCGAAAGGAGCGGCTGCGCATGCTCCGGACAATCGAGCGACTTCAGCGCGACCAGACAAACGGGGCCGTCGAGGAGTTGCAGGCGCAAGTGGCCAAGCTGGCTCAGTGGAAAGAACAGCGGCTGACAGAGCTGGCCGAGGATAAAGGCGAGCGGCGGGTCTACGGCCGACTGCTCCCCATCGTCGGGACCCTCGCCGGCGGTGGTGCTGCAATGGCCCAGGCGTGGGAGTGGCTCGGCAGGACGATAGGTCCATGACGCGCATACGAGAGGTAGAGATCCTCGAGCAGCTCAGTACGACCTGGAGCAACGACGACGCCGGCCGCCAGGGCATCATGAGCCGGCGCTGGCTCGTGAGGTGCAAAGTCTGCGGCGCTAGCTTCCCCACCGAAACCGACTGCCCGCGCCCGTCTCCCGGCGAGCCCACGCCACCTGTGTTGCGGCCGAGGACAGCCCCCTGCCCCTACTGCCCGCCAGCTTCGCCGCTGCTTCCCCCGCTTCACTGGTCCGTCTGGGCCTGCGCCGTCGCCCTGTTCCTGTTCGCGTCGGTGATGATCGGACGCTGCTTTTAGGGCTTGACGGCTAAAGCCTGCTGATCACCTCTTGACATCAGACTGACTTGCGGCAATACTTGCGGCAATATGAGCCGAGCAACAACGCCAAGAGGACTCAGACGCAGCGGCCCGCGCCGACGGCTGCTCCAAGCCTACATCGACGACAGTTGCAAGCCCGCCCGGTGGTGGGCAGAGCAAGCGGGGCGGTCCGAGAGCCATCTGTCGCGGGTGCTCTGCGGCCACCGGGACGTGTCCGAGTCCCTGATCCAGCGCCTGCCACTGACCGATGAGCAGCGGCGGTCACTGCGCGAGGTGGATGGATGACCCGAGCCCATGCAATCCAGTCCACTGTCCACCGGCGCCTGGACAGGCGGAAGAAAACAAGATGGTGGAAGTGATGTTCTATGTTTATCTATTGGTGGACCCATCTAATAATAAAATCGGGTATATAGGCAAAACCAATAATCCGCATAAGCGATTTATGGAACACAGATCAACGGCGAGGTCCGGAACCGGCCATTTGAAAAAGGATAAATGGTTTTCATGCGTAGAAAGGAATGGAATTAGCCCCGTGATGTTTATATCAAGCATATGGAATAGCGATTTGCATGCCCGTCTTGCAGAAATAACATTGATAAGGGAAAATGTTAAAACTGTAAACACGATATCAAACATGAGAATGGATGTTGCTGTTATTGGCAATGGGGTAATAACCGCAAAAAGATATGAAGAATTTGACAGGATACAGAGATGTGAAAGTAAGTATTTCCCCAGAAAAGGAGAAAGTTGGGAAATGAAAAAGCCAAGTCCAGCTCAGCGAGAATTGCTGACCCGACTCGGCCCGACGCCCCGCACGCTTGAGGAGCTTGAGCCCAGGCGGGAGAGGCGCGGGGTGATGGCCAACACGCTCTGGGGGCTGCACCGCCGGGGATACTCCTCGGTGTGCCGGCGTGCCTGGGCGATAACCGACGCGGGTAAAGCTGCCCTGGAATCTGACGACTAAAGGAGATGACCGTGCCGAAACCTATCCTCACCTGCAAGCACACTGACGAGACCACCCGCGGCTATGGGCACGCCTACGATCCGAGCACCGAACTGCCCACCGAGAACGGGCTCTACACCCGGACTTGCCCCACGTGCGGGGTGGTGGTCGCTGCGCCGACGGCCGATCAGGCAGACGTGGCGTGGGCGCAGTTGGTGGCCGGGGCATGAACATGAAGATCGCCAACCCCATCTGCACGGCGGCCGTCCTGATCGCGCTTATCGTTTGGGCAATCCTCGCTCCGGCGTCATGTCCCGGAACTGGCGAGGGGTGCGGGTCATGCCGAGCTGGTTGCGGCTGCACCGAGGCAAAGCCATGAGTCCTGCGCAGATGGCCTCGACTTGCTCCGGCTACCGTCGCCCGCGGAGACTGCTACCGCTGGCCCTGGCGCTGCTCCTGCTGGCCGCTGGGGTGGCCGCGTGGGGGTGGCCGATATGAGGCAGGGAACGATCAGCCTACTAGCCGGGTGTCACGCGCCGATTCCCCACGGAATACTCGTGGCGATGGCATGGCGGGAGATCCACGGCAGATGGCCCACATGGCGCGAGGCCGTGGTGATCCTGCTCCATGACATCGGGCACTGGGGCCTTGACTATCTCGACGATCCAGCGGTCAAAGCGCATCACTGGGAGTTGGGGGCTGCCCTCTGCCGGGCCATTCTAGGCGAGCAGTCGTACCGACTAGCGGCAGGGCATTGCCCAGTGCAGAGCGGGTGCCAGGAGTCAGCGCTGTACCGCCCAGACAAACGGAGCTGGGCGCTGGCCCCTCGGTGGTGGCTAGTCCTCAACGCACTGGCAGAGCCGAAGCTGCGCGCTCCGGGGGTTAGCCTGAAATCGCACGTCGATACATTCAAGAACGCGGTCACCCGCAACACGTCTTCCACTGGCTCGTGGGAGGACACTCACTCGATTTATCTGCGCATGAAAGCGGCAAAATCATGACCCGCTCCCGCGCCATATCCCTCGCCTGCGCCCTCTGCGCTGCTGCCCTGGCCATCGCTGCCCACGCGGGCGCGCGGCCCGGCCTGCGGGCGCTGGAGGCGGTTGCCGAGCAGGTGAAGCAACTGCCCTTCGGTATCCTGGCCCGCCACCGGGCATACGAGCGGGCCGAGGCGAGCATCTATTTGCGCCCCTGGTCCGGTGGGCGCGGGGCCGTCTGTGGGCGGCACCAGATAGCGGTCCAGGACATCACGAGCCCGGACGGGGCCAGGCTGTGCGCCCTGGCCCGTACCGCGCTGGGTGGGGTGGCTGAGATCGCGCGGCAACTGGACGAGTCCCGGCGGTGGTGCGCTGCCCGGCCTGGGCGGTGTGCGTGCCCTTGGGCACGGCTGAACATGGGCGATCAAGCGCGGCTTTGCCGGGCGCTGGCGCCGGGAGGTGATGAGTCATGAGCGACGAACAGGACGAGGACCGTGAGCAGGAGACGCACGCGGAGTACTTGGAGCGACAAGCCGAGTACGAGCAGGATCACGCCCTGGATTTCACCTGCGCATTCCCGGGGCGCTGCGTGAAAATGACTGCCACGCCAGAACAGATAGAACTACTGCGCCACGCCTGCGGAATGGACGGCCGAGACCCGTACTACCGGGATTATTTTTGCGCGGTCCCCGGGCAAGTTTCCGACCTGGCCTGGCGCGCGATGCAAGCCGCCGGATGGGCCGAGGTTCGGCGCGAGCCTGGTCCGCGCGAACCATACCGCACATGGGGCGTGACCGATGCCGGGAAACGGCTGATCGGCAAAGACCCGCGCGACGGGAAACCGTGTTTCAAATGACATGCGAGGAAAAGCTATCGTGTTGCTGGTCCTGTGGCTGACGGGCAGCCTTCACCACCTTCATCTGCCGCGCTGGTAGACGGCGAAACCGAGGAGACCGGCACGGGTAACGCTCATGTACCAATTCCGAGGCCGACAAGTGGACACTTACTCAGTAACCAACTGGGAGGTGTCACATGCAGCACGGAGAGCAGACGAAGTATCACCTGCTGGATTGCGGATGGTTCTACAGCGAGTTCCGTTGGATCTCGCATGCGTTCTCCAAGCGCGGAGAGATCAGCGGCAGGGGTAGGCAGCGGGCGTTGCGCTGGTACAAGCGCCAGTTTGTGCGAGCCGAGAGGAGAAGAAATCGTGTCTGAAACCCGCACCATCACCCTGCCTGTCTACCGCTCACCAGACGTCGAGCCGACCTGCGCCCGGGACTTCAAGACCGGCGAGGGCTGCCAGCTGCTCCGAGTCGGTGGAATATACGGGAAGTACGAGTTCTGCGCGCTGGCCGTGGGATCGACGAAATACAGTGCGTTGTCCCGACGGGCGGCACCAGACGGGACTCCCGGCACTGGCTACTTGATCCCGTCTCCGGACTGCCCCCTGTGGAGGGAACCATGAGCAATATCTCTGATCAACCCCCGCCGCGGCCCGGCCGTGGGGATATCTGGCGCCTGGTCATCGAGGACATGGAGCAGCGCCGGATCACCGGGATTGAACGCTATGGTACACCTCTGCAAGCGGGGAATGGCCGGCGCATGCTATCTGACGCATTCCAGGAAGTGTTAGACTTAGCCGTTTACCTTAGAGGCGAGATCGAGGAGCGCGCGGAGCTGGAAGCAGAGGTGGCTCGGCTGCGCACTGAGTTGGAAGCGCAACCACCTGCGTATGCCAATGCCATATCTAATCGGGCCGGTAGCCAGCCCAGGGAGTGAGAAAATGACAAACGCCGAATTGATGCAATGGGCCATGGACCTGCCGTGTTACGCTGCTAGACCGGGCGAGCAGTCCTATGAATGCCGTGCCGACTCCTTGTGCCCTGCCTGTCAGATGCGGCTCATTCTGCGCCAGTTTAAAGACGGGCCATGGACAGCGGATCGTGTACGCCAGCTACTCGGTCTTAAAGACTGGGACGAGATGTATCTCGATGCTGTCAAGCTACATCTTGCCGGGATCAGGGAAACGGGTAAAGCCTGCGCGGTGAAACACATCAGAGATGGACGACGCTCTGGCAAAACAACCAAGATCATCTGTGAGGCCGTGGCTTATATTCTTTCAACGGGCAAGCCTGTGGGGTTCTTCGCCGGTGAGATATATGCCGCCAATGCTAGGGCGATGGCAGCAAACGCGCGGGATATGTTGGAGGATCTCGGATATGGGCATCTTCGATGTCTTGTTGGCCACATCCCGGAGCGAAACTCGTCTATCAAGGATCCATTGAAGGTCTTTTCGGATCATCACTATAGCAAGTAGGCAGTAAGACCGTAGTGGCCCTAGACACAAGCAGTACGCCCTGATAGTATTAACCGCAGTTATCCCAACGTAGAGGAGGATCTAAAAAATGTCACGTCGTGTAGCAACTTTCAGCCGTTCAATCGTCGTCGCACTCGTTCTACTTCTGTCCCTTGCAGTCGGCCCTACAGGATGCCAAAGCTGGGGGCGTAGTGATACTGCCGCGACTATCGGTATCAGTACGGATGCAGCTTGCATGGCCGCTGCTCTGGCCTGTGAGCAGTGGGGCGGATCACTATGCACGTCCCTCGTAGCTATGGGATGCAAGCTCGGTGGCGGCGCGCTGGGTTCCTATCTTAACAGGTGGGCTACTACCACAGCCAGTAACATGCCAGCCCCAAGCGCAATCCAAGCCACCGTAGCACAGGCGTTTTTGGCTGAGCCAGTCCTCGTGCAGTATCGGGCCAAGGTCGTTGCTGAGGGTGCACAGCTCAAGCCCGTCGGCGTATCTACACGGCCCATCGGATTTACCACGCCCACGCCCGCCACGTCGGGCACGGATACAACGCCTGTCCAACCTCACGACTAGCCAAGGGACACCCCCGAATGCCACAGTCACAGATACAAACGATCTGGACAGATGAGCGGCTCGATACAGTCAAGCAAAGGCTGAGCCAAGGTAGACATCACAGTCTCAACGACATGGTCCGTTGGGCAATGCAAGAGTGGGGGCTAAAGACATTCCCAGACATAAGGAATTTCCAGCGCAAGTTCCAGCACAAGTTCAGTTCCCGTCCAGGCGATCTGATCACCCGAGAGGCCGTACAAGCAGCAGATAGCGCCGCGTCAGAGATACGGGAGCTTAAAGCTCAAGTCCAGCGCCTGCGCGGGCAGATCGAGGATCGGCAAGACGAAGCACGGTGGAACAGAAAGTTTCTCGACGTGATCGAGAAGATCAAGGCTACTCCCGCCCCGCCCGCTTGGGTTGTTGACCCGCACCCTCGGCATGTGCGGCACGGAGTGCCATCTATCTGCCTGTCCGACCTGCACTATGGGGAAGTCGTCCATCCGGAGCAGGTAGATGGCTGGAACAAGTACAACGTAGAAATCGCGCACAAGCGTATGGAACGCCTGGCCCAAAAGACCGCCGACATCTTCACACAGGTGTTTAGCGGAGCGCAGTATCCCGGGATTGTCATCCCCATTGCCGGAGACCTCGTCTGCGGTAACAACCACGGGGAACTCATCGCAAATGCTGAAACGGGCTTGTTCCGCCAGATCCTGGGAGCGAGGGATCTCCTGATCAAGTTCATCCTCACGATGGCTAATACGTTTAAGCGTGTGTACGTCCCCATCATACATGGCAATCACGGGGAACTTCGCCCATTCGGTAAGGTACAGTACAAAAACGCTGCTGAGGATAGTGCTGACTGGATGATCGGGCAGCTTGTAAAGGAGCAGGTAGAAAAGGAGACATCCGGGGCCGCAGTCGTCCAGGTCTCGATGTCCGACTCTCTGCTCTACCGCTTGATGGGCGTTCGATACCTGCTGCACCACGGGCACAGTTTCAAAGGCGGCAGTGGGATCTCCGGGATCCTTACGCCCCTGTCCCTTGGCAACTACCGCTTGCACAAACAGCGGGCCGGCGCGGAACTCTGGCTAGATACGGCAGCAGATTTCGACCAGCAGATCTTCGGCCACTTTCATCAGTACCTCTCGGTCATCTCCCAAGGGTGGACGTGCAACGGATCGATCAAGGGATATGACGAGTATGCCAAGGGCAAGAACCTCCCCTATGAGCCGCCTCGGCAAGCCGCTTGGCTAACCCACCCAGAGTATGGCGTTACCTTCCCGACGGCGATCTACTGCGACAAGGCACCGCGAGCTGCAAGGGATCTTCAAGGGCAAGAGGTCGAGTCTGCCCCGCAGTCTAGAACCGGCGGTAGGGTCAGGGCGAGGAGTACAACCCCGGCCAAATGGGTGGAGATCACCAACGCCAAGTAAAGGCCTTGAATTAGAGCAAGAACTCGATGCCCCCATCCCCTGCCAAAGATGCAATCATCTCCATCCGCAGGGTTGATGGTTCCCACCCGACTACGGCAAACCTCATCAGAGGGCTCCAGCTTGTCTGCCTGCCCTCTGATGAGGTCTACCCGATCCAGGACAGCCTATGGTGGATCGCCACGGTCCAGGGCTGCGTGGCTGGCTTCGGCGGTCTAAAGATCCTGAAGCTGGAACCCCATGCCTGCTTTCTATGCCGAGCCGGCGTACTCGATACCTATCGTGGTAGGGGCCTGCATTGCAGACTCATTCGAGCCCGAGTAGCTGAAGCACGCAGACGTGGCCTTACCTATGTTATGACGTACACGCTGTCTCTAAATGCAGCGTCCTCGAACAACCTGATCCATGAAGGGTTTAAGACGTACTCACCCAAAGATCTGTGGGCGGGAGCGTCAGTAATCTACTGGCTTAGGGAGCTACGGAAGTAAGGCTATTCCCAGGACTTTTTGGCTGGGGTAGGGATCATGCAGGGGCAAAGGTCTGTGATGGGCAAAGTGCGGGGGTGGGGCTGATGTGCAAAATCGAGCGACTCTAGGCACTCCCAGCAGAATCGTGGGGCATGTTTACCTGGCCTGCTAGCCCCGGGGTCCCAACCACCCCCAGACACTGTGCCTCGGCTCCAAGGGTTCGTGTCCTCGTGCCCGCGGATCTTGATCGGATCCCAAAGCGGAATCCCCCAGGCAGTACAACGGTCTACGATCAAGTTGTGCAAGGCGACGTACTGCGCTGTCGTAAGTAGGTAGTTGACTGCCTTGCCAGTTGACCATGCTTCGTAGGATCGCTGCCACTGGATACACTCGATAGAGATCGAGTTATCATTTGGGGAGTCTTCATCCGCATCTAGCAGGTCAAGCGGACTATAACCATGGGCGGGGACCCTGGGTTTGTCCTCACCATCCCGCGCGGAAAGGATAGGCTGCCAGGTATCTCGCCACCATTTGGGGGCCGCACGCTTTTCTGAGATGAGCCCTGCCTTCACGCCCGAGTACCCGCCTAGACCAGCCCAGCCCTGCGCACCCTGCCTACGATCGCACGCGGCGAATTGCCAGATCTCTCCCCATGGATCGATCCCGAAGGTTGAAAACGCCCCAGTCCCGAAGACCTCCAACAGGCGCTTTAGTGCTGGTATTCGCTGTCTTTGGGCCTTTGCATGCAGCCCGGTTCCAGTTATGTGGATGTCGATATGGCGGGGGATCTGCTTAGCCCCACCCCTATTACTGATCGGGTGGGCCAGAGAGGACCTAGCCTTGTTATCAAATTCCATCCTTCGCTCCTTCTTTGCAACAGGTGGGGCACCAGTCAGCCGTATGCCCGAGCAACCAGCGGACAGCCCCATCTTTTTGGTAAGCGATCGTTTGGCTGTAGTCGTGGCTCATGCAGTAGATGACGTATCGTACAGTCGGAGAGCCGTCGCTGTGGCCTTGCTCACCATTGTGCCGAAAGAGGTTTTGCTTAATCAAGCAAGCCGAGTTTACTTTTTCAAGGACGAGTCCGATGGGTTGCATTGCCTCTAGTCCTTATCCCCGGGCTGGACTGCCAAGGCCACGGTCACGGGGCGTTCCTGTAGGAGCCGGCCCTGGCTTTTTATATCCGTAATGCACGGCACGGAGCTGCGTATCAAAGCTCTGCATGGCTCTATCCCACTTCCTTTGTTTCTTCGCCCACTTGAGATATGCTCTACGCTTGGGCTTGCAATGGCTCAGGGGGCTGTGGGTGTAGGCGTGATAGGCCCTGCGCGCCCTCTCTAGCTTTTTGGAATGCTGGCCATGGCCATGGCCACGGACATGACCAGAACCCTTACTTGCGCTAATCTTGTAGTTCACCATATCTTCCTCCAGTTAGCCCAATCAGAGCCATGCCATCCTCGGTCGGTTCATACGTCCTTTCATGCACTTTTCTTTTGACTTCTACCAGCGGAGGGGATAACCTGGAGAGGTGGCTTAGGGTGATCCCCCAACCTTTCGAGGGCCCCCCAAACGCCACAGACAGCTCTGCCACGTACACGGGTTGATCTCCCTTCTCTGTGAAGAGGCTGATCAAAAGGGTGAGGCTTCGCCTCTGCTCCTCCGTCAGCCCGTCTGCATCTATCTTTCTAGCCATTGTCTGCCACTCCGCTGAGCTTGTCATCTAGCCACATAAGCATACAGTCACGGCCGCAGAAATCCAGGCTATGCGGCACATTGACCACCTCTCGTAGGGTGGTGTTGGCGAGCACCTGGATCATACGGATCCCGTGCGGGCCGAAGGGGGCTTCCAGGCGTATCCAACCGGGGGACTGGACAACCATGGTAACTTCCTTACCGCAGCCATCACAGACTGATTTATTCTTCTGTGACATTTTTTAAGTTGCCTCGTGCCTCTGTACCTACGGTTGGCGCATGGGCATAAGGAGCATGACGACTATACCTTGTACTACGCCGTAGGCCGGGCCCATTTTCCAGCTGTTCCACTGGCCGTGGAACCACTGCAATGCTGGAACATTGCACAGGGCATAGTTGACGATCTTGTCATTGAGGTACTTTACCATCTCCTCGTCCCCCGTTACCGGGGTGGCTTCCTGCAGGATCTCGGTAAGGGGGGCTACCGGCCCGTAGGTATTGTTTGAGATCCTGCGGATCTCCCACATCCATCCAGTCGGCTTTGCAAACGTCTCGATCTCTTCAGCCAGCGTCTCGGGGGCGAAGGGGCCCACAAGGGGGCTATCGGGGTTGACACGCCCACGGATCGCCCAAGTACCATCAGTTACCCAGCCTCCGCCGTGGCCGATTCCCTTGTCGGAGAACACACCACGGGGGAACAAGCTCCCATGCCCGGGGGGTATCTGTAGGATCTTTTCCATGGGCATGGTCTCGAACACGCCCGGGGCCGCACACGCATCTTGCAGGTTCAGCTGATTTGTATTCATGTGGTTTTACCATGTCTCCTTGAATTTCTTCCAGAGCCAGGTGATTATGGAGGTTTTAGCCTTGAATAGCCCGGGGTTCTCAGCGAGCCACTGGTCCATTTGAGTGGCCGTGTCCATGTGCAAGGCGACGGATCTGAAACCCCGTCCCCTGCGTGTCTTTGAGCAACCCCAACACAGCTCTGCTCCCTTTGTACGATCGACGATGGGCCCATTGCACTGTTTGCACCGCGGGCCGGGGACAGCTACATCTTTGGGTTTGTTTTCCATGGGATCACGTATTCCTGTGAGTACGAGGATATATTCCTGCCAGCTAATAACATCTCTTGCAGGTCTTCCGGGGTTTCTAGAAATTCATAGATCGTCTCGTCCGGGAGCATGAAAGCCTGGGGAGGCAGCGAGGTTTTCACGCTGGCATTCCAAGGGCGTGTAGGGACGAGGATCACGCAGCCCCAGGGAAAGGCCCGTGCGATACTATCCACTTCCTGCGGGGCATCCTCGATAAAGATCTGTAGGGTATCGGGTCCGACGTAGTATTTCCAGTCGGGGACATCCTGCTGCAAGATCCGCCTGGCAGCCGGCCCTTTGCCAACAGGGCCAAATACAGGGGACTTGGCCCAGCAGACGGCAGTGGCATCCAGATCGTGGGAGCACAGCCAAGCTTCCGTCTGGCAACGCACTTGGGTAGACGCTCCAAAGTACCCCGGCCTGTTTGTAAGAAAGTGCAGGTTCCTCGGGGTGAACAGTTGGTCAAACTTACGCCGCCATCGTAGCATTGCAGCAAGCATTGTCCAATGCTCATGGAGCCCCAGATAGAAATCGCACGCGCCGTCAGTAAACAGGGGGGTCAGGTGGCGATCCAGCTCTTCCGGATCGATCGTTGGGGACGTGGTATCTCCACCCTGTCGCAGCGCAGTGTTTATGTAGTTCGCCGCGCATGTATGTATGCCCCAGGCGTTTATCGCGTGGGTGGGCACGGAGTATCCCGTCACTTCGTACAGATGTTTCAGGGAGGCATCGACAGTTTGGGTGAGTACCCCATCGAGGTCACACCACAGGTTGTATTTGGTTGGCATTCTTTTTTAGCTCGCCTTTCCATCTGCGCGCTTGAGCAGGTCCTGGAGTTCCTCCAAGAGCTTTTTCAAGGTTGGATACTGTGGCAGGGCAGGGGGCTGTGGCAAGGTAGCCTCAGCTACCAAATTGGATAAGTGTCTATCACGTCCCTTGCGCCGTAGGATGGCCCCAACAAAAGACCTTTTCAGTTCAGCACCCGGATCATCTGACAGGGGGCTTGTGCGGCCGATGATAGCCCCCAGTGCATACTCGACCCGACTTACGTCGTGTCCTAATTGGAAGGATTCCGCTAGGTCAGAAGGAGGGAAAGAAGTCGATCCATACTTGAGCCTCCCGTCTTTGCCCGCAGTGATATAGCTGTGGCCTCCCACTGGCATCAAGACAGGCACCTCTGTGGGCTCACGCTTGCGTGCCAAGGGCTGCTGCGTACTCCACCATAGATCCCCTGTTTGAAAGTTGCCTTCCAGCCACAGCAGAACCTTATTGACTTGCTCAGCGGATCGTGTGAAGATAATAAAAGGCCCCGTCTCTGCGATCCTGAGTTTGGGTTTTGTCTCTGACTCGGCCGCCGGTAGTCCTGATGGCAGGTCGCCGCCCTGGTCGAGGTTCTCCCTCCCGACCAACCCTACCGCTGCGTGCTGCTGAGATAGACCCTGAGCCTGGTCACCCATACTAAGGGAGGCTGCGCTGAAGCGGCTTACTGCTACACCTTCTGCGCTGATAGGTGGCAGTAACAGCTCATAGGCTTTGTCACGTTGCTTTTGTGTCTTATACCTCCCGAGTTCGACTAGGGTGTTTTCTAGCCCACTGTTAGAAGGGGGAGCGAGCAAGCCGCTAAAGGGCCCGGGAGCAGCGGGCAGGCGGCCTGAGTCTTGCGCGTTGTACCTGTCCTGCTGTATGATATGCAGGCCGGCTGCTCGGGCCCAGGCCAAGGCCCGCGCATACTGCTCCTGGCTAGAGATCTCGATGAGGTATCTCGGTAGGCGCCTGCCGCTGCGTGGGTCAGTATACTTGCTCTGTGCGAGCATGGGATAGGTTATCCAGCCACTGATAGCTGGAGCGGCGGCGCTACCTTGCTGTCGTGGTGCGCTCTCTGTCTCTGTCTCTGTCTCTGTCTCTGTCGCGCTGCTATCTGCGCTTGCTCCCAGCAGGCTGAATGAGCCACCCACTTCCATGTAGACGATGACTTGGGAGCATGGCTCGCTCTCAAAGTATCGGTGGGCAACTGTCAGAGCGTGATCCAAATCCTCGGGCTCTCGGCCGAACTGCTCTAAAAGGAGGATCAACTCGTCGTATGTCCGAGCGATGTAGTTGCATCCTGCGGGCAAACGGGTTTTATGCATGGGTATTTCTCCTTGGTTTTGCAGGTTACTGTCCTGCTTTGCCGGCCGGGGCGTGGGGCCTTGTGTCTGTGATTGGGCTTTACCCCGGCCAGATTCGGATGATCTTGTAGATCGCCTGGGCTGCAACGATGGCCATGAGCACGAGTATGGCTATGTCTAGGGGGGTTCTGAGTTCCTTATTCGTTGCGAGCGCGATGCTGCCAATGATAGTGAGCGAGGTTGTTGCCAGGGCGACGGGCCAGAGGAGGAGCCACAGGGTGATGCTATTGATGATGGGCATGCCTTGGATATTAGCAAGCAGGATGCGGATGTCAACCGCCTTGTTGGGGTATATTATCGGAGAGCCTCGGGGATCGGATGCGCATATTAGCGGAGAGCACATGCGCGATCGAACCGTATATATTACCGGAGAGCACATCCCCCGCAGTCTAGATACCCCCCTAGCGCTAGACTTTCCGACATACCCCCCTTGCAGGGAGCAGGGAGCAGGGAGCAGGGAGCAGGGAGCACAGATACCATACAGGGTAGGGTACGCGGTAGACAGGGCAGGGCAGGGCAGGGCACCGGCGCACCGTACCGGCGCACCGCACTAGCACAGGGCAGAGCATGGATCCTGTTCATTCCAGATCTCGACCTTCCCACCTTCCCACCTTCCCACCTTCCATTGAGTCTATCTACCTTATAGACTATCCATGTTGTCCACCATGGCGATAGACAAGGTTACTGTCCGGCAAGGGCTATGTAGGTTTTGTCCCTACATATCGCTAGACGCATTGTGGGGCGTTGTGGGGCGTTTTCAGGGATAGGTGTACCCTGGTATAGGCAAACCCGTCTAATCGCGTTACAGCGTAACTCCTCGGAATCATGGATGAAAACTCGTAGGATATTTGTCTACCTTTGGTTACAGTGTAGGATGGAAATACCCCGTAAATCGGGCATTGGTATGCGATACGCGCATATCTAGGATAGTGTGCAGTTTGGAGAATCCGCTTGTATATCAAATACTTACGGGCGTTTTCCGCGCATGATCGGATCCCAGGGCAGACTTCATCCCTCGACCATACTGAACATCCTTTCAGTATCCTCCGTACCATGGCGTGAGTCTACGCTACCATGTACTACCATGTACTACCATGTACTACCCACGATTATTTACGGGGGGCGTGCGTTTTAGGGCTTGACTCCCGTTTCATGGTCTGGTAGAGGTATGGGTATGACTCGGAACACAAACAACCGACAGGGAGAAAAGACGATGGCAACGCAAAGTTTCGGCACGGGCTACTGCGACATAGCACAGGGGATCATCCTCGGGGCGTTCCTCGTGGCTACCACGGTCTGCACCGCGGTACTCGGACTTCTGATCGTGGGGATCCTCTAGCTACCAGGGATCCGGGGGATCATCCCCCGGATCCCTAACCTTACGAGATTGCTCGATTCTTAATCCTTGCTTTTTACGGTAGAGCGGCTAATCTAAAGGCTCAGTATCACTTGGCCCCGAACGGGGCAAAACCCGGACCTTGACGGTCCATTTGAAAGGGAGTTGCAAAATGTCAACTACCAGGATCTCATCAACAAGATCAAGTCGGCGTCCGGTTGCACCGATGAGCAGATCGGGAAGGCTATCGCGTCCCGTGGCACGTCCATGATCTCGCGCCTCACCCTGCGCCCCCTGGCGCGGGAAATGGAGCAGCGGTTCGCGGCGGAGGATGCGGCGGAAGTGGCGCTGTCCGCTCCCGTTCCCGTTCCGGCGACCAAGGCGACCAAGGCGACCAAGGCGAGCAACCCCGTCGCGGCCGGTGTCACGGCCGCCGCGTCCACCGCCGCGTCTACCGTCCGCTAGGCTACCGCGCTGAACCCTCCCGCCCCTACCCTGCCCCCTGCCCCTCTCGCGAGTCTGCTACTGGCACTCGCGAGAGGGGATTCCCATGTTGATTACGCGGCACACCGATCCTATTGGGGCGCGCGGGAGTTTTTCGAGGGTTTGGGCGAGTCTATCGGCTCTATCGGTGGACTCGCCAAAGCGCTCGAGATCTCGCTCACTATCCGGCATGACTCCGCAATCGGGGATCATGAGGCTGAGATCCACGCGGCGGAACACCTCGCATGGATCGAGGCGGTTCATCGGGCCGTGCTCCAGCGCGGCATGAGTGGCGCGGATACTCTCGAGGAGCATACCGCGCGCAAGGATCTGGCCGCGTCTCATGGGCGGTCCGTAGCGCTCCAGGCTGGGATCTCAGCGCGCAAGGCTGCGATCCGGAAGATCCGGTCAGATCGCACCGCGCAAGCGCGCGAGGATCTCGCCTGGACCCTGGCTCCTCGGGATAAAGCGCAGGGTCCGGCCAAAGCACGCGGGATGCTTCGTGGCTCCGTCGGGGGGACGGTCGCCCACTGGTCATGGCATGGGGCTACCTGTCGGGCCTGTACCACGCATCTAGAGGTATCGGAGTACGGCTCATCGCGTGCGGCATGCCCCACGTGCGGGAGAGTCTACAATCTCTTGACCGTCGCACGCAAGAACGGTGGAGCGCAGACGCCTATCCCCGATATCTCCCTGACTCGGCTAGGCCAGGGATCTCGGATCCGTGCATATCGCGAGGCTCCCGACTCGACAGGTGATCGCGATTTTTTGGCCTGGCTCGCCGTCGGGGTTCAAGCGGCAAGGGATACGCTTCAGCGCACCCTGGCCCGCTGTCAACATGGGCGGGTCAGTGAGGCGACGGTGGGCCGTCGCCCGACCAGGCGTGGGAAGCGCGGGGGGCGTAAGGGGTAGGGCAGTAGGGGGCAGTAGGGGGCAGTAGGGTAGTTGGGCAGTAGCAGCACCAATAGACGGTTTCGCGCCATACGGGCAGCGTACCGGCCAATAGGCAAAATGGGATCCGGCAGGATCTTTGCGTCTTGAGATCTGCTCTGTTTCGGATCAACCGCTATATCCCCCCCATTTTGCCTATCATCAACCTAGACAATCCAATGTCGGGCTAACGCCCTGGCCAGGGGCCAGGGAAAGGAAAGGCTATGCTGGTTTCACTGTTTATTATCTTGCTCGTTTGGTTGGCCGTATGCAGCCCGGAGATCTTCCGGGCATACCAGGGTTTGGTGTTCGCGCCTTGGTATGATACGGTGGATACTGAGCTGGAGATCCGGGACCGTTGGCTTTGGCCGGCCAAGATCTGGCGTGAGCTGGTTCCCGCTCCAACCCCGGCCGGGGCGCAATCTCCGGCCGTGGATCGGCCTAAAAATCCCGGCCGGGAAATCCTGGCGCTCGCAATCCTAGACTTGGACGAGGAGATCCGGGAGCATAAAGCCCTGGCCATTAGAAGCCTAGAGTTACGTCCTTGGCAAGGCTTTGTTGCTCCCGCCATGGCCAATTCTTGGCCAAGGTTGGCCGATTCACCGAAACAGCGGGCTGCGCATCGCGCTTATGCAGCGCAGGGGCTATCCGCCTGGAGATAGCTAAGCCGGCTTTCCGTTCCCGGTTAAAAAGGAGATTGGAATGACGCCATTGCAGGAATACCAGGAGCTACGCTCCCAATTTGTGGAAGCATACAACCGAGTTGCTACCCACAAAGGTGGTTTGGAAGAGCTGGATAGACACTCCAAGCTGACCGAAGGTGAGTTGGAAAAGTACTATAACCTTGAACATGCTCTCAAGGTTGCCGATCGCTGTGAGGAGCGCTCGCACGAGACTTTCCATTCCGGAGCCGAGCTTTATTGGCTGCGCCAGGCCAAGAATATCTGCGAAAACGCGGCCGTGAAGTTTCAAATCCCAGCCCAAAATGACTGGGGCTATCAGTATGTAAGCCGGTTCTAGCCAGCTTTTCAGCGTTGGGTGGGGTGTAGAAAGCGCACCTATGCACGCCAGCTTTGCCCGATTTGGTCACTAAGCGCGCTTTCTGCCCCCTATCAAAACGGCCGTGGCACAGCCGCGGCACAATCGCGGCACAAAGTTGGCACAGTCGGCACAATCGCGCCGTGAGACACTCGTGAGACACTTTGAGACACTCGTGAGACACTTATGTGGGTCAAAATGACCCACTTTTGCAACAAAGTGTAGCATTTTGCCCCACTTTTTGATCTTTCAACCCGGAATCAAAGGGGAAAAATGCCGCCCCAAAATGCCCCACTGGGGACGGCCGGGCCATAGTCACACCAAAATCGGCCCACGGCACAATCTTGGCACAGTGATTAAGCCGAAATCTTGCCGTGGCACAATCTTGGCACAATCGCGGCACAGTAATTGTGCCGCCACTGTGCCGCGTGGCACAAAGCCCGAAAGGGCCAAAGGAAGATGGAAGATGGCATACGTGACTTTGCTTCATCCTGCCCGAGTTGGACTACTAGCCGAGACACTGGAGTAATCAAAATGTACTTCTTCGATTGGCTGGGCAAGCTCCATGAGACGTGCAAAGCCAACATGGTTGGAGCACAAGTGGGAGAATTTGGCCCAACCGGAGTCAGCCGGCTGCTCCTTGGGGAGCAAGCCACTGCCGATACGGGGCTACATCCCCAGCCGGGGGAGACCTTGTACGGTTGTGCCAAGCGCACCGGCCGATTGTTAAGGGGCTCCCCATTCGATAAGCTCGAACCGTGGGATTGGGATATCCTGCTCCCGCCCGCGTTCGCACTGGAAGAGCCAGAATGAAAAATCCAAAGGCCAAAGATAAGATCGCGGTGGTGCAGTACGTGCCATCGCAAAAGCCAGCCCGTGGGGAACCGACTCACTGGTGGAATAACCTGCGTCTGGGCGAAGTCGGCAGGGCCCAGATCCTGGGCTACGGGGTAGCCGACCCCGCGTGCAAGGGCTGTCGGCTGGCCGTCCTGGCCAACCCGGGGTATCGGTCTGCCAGTGACAGCCGGCGAGCCGACGGGCAGATCGAGTAGACGGTATGCCCACGTCTATAAGCCGCCCTCGTATTTCTGGCAAGAGGGTAGATCTGAGTGAGACAAGCCATGTCTAACATCGAGGGCTTCTTTAGCACGTACTGCATTTTGGTACAGTCCTTCAGCGAGTGGCTAGACCTCGTTAATGGGCTGACTCGGGTAGAGCCACTGCTCCGCTGGTCAAGCGGCGGGCTCATACGTGAATACACGCCATGGCCTACTTACAACATGACCTGGCCCAATGGAGCCAGTCAGATAATCCTCGGGCATGAGTCTTACTCACCGGGGCCTACACGCCAGCCGCCGCATCTAGATTACGTAATATATTGCAAGTCCGCTGTGAAAGGCAGAGAAGGGCGCTTGCAATTATCAGGAAGCTCCCGAATCCGTATGCTTTGCGTGCAAGCCGCGCTCGATCGGCTGGATAAGATCTAGGAGGTCAAAGTGGCGATACCAGAAATACTATGGAAGCCCTCGGTCGAGCAGCTTGTCATGCGTGGGCCAACATGGAAGTGGGGAAGACAAGACGGTTGGTTTGGGAATACCGGGATGGTCAGTGAGACGCCCAGGGGCGATGACCACTGGATCACAGTGGAATGGATAGGAGGGAGCTGCGAAACAAACGGCTACAGGGTTGGTTCTGCCGATGGCGCGGAGTATTTAGATGTAATCCCGATCTCCGGCGGGATCGGGCCTATCCTCCTTGGAAAGAATGCCCCGCTCTCGCCCTTGCCCCCGCCGGGGCAAACAGATGGGATCGTTGGATCTGGCTACTCGCCTGACTACCTGCGGGTATTTATCTCTGTCACTAAGGAGCCAGAGTACAATCTGGCGCTGGATATCCTTGCTGGGCAAGGATATGACGCGCCAACTGGTGTTTGCGGCCCACCAACTAAACACATCTGGCAGGACATAGAGGCCTCCAGTGCTCCATATATTTTGTGTCTAAAACAGAGGATAAAGTACCGCTCGCTGGTACTGTCACCTCTTAGTGCCGTGCAAGACTCTTTGATACGACAGCGAGAAGCCCTCGGATATAGTGCCGATCCATATTGGTTTAACCGGCTGGGGATTACGGTGGTATGCCCCGCCGCGTTGTTTAACACTGTTCTGTAAGTCTGCCACCCGCTTTTACTACACTACATCTTAAGCCTATAGAGAACTGACTCGGCCTGTGCACGGTAGGATGGTCCTGCCGAGGGCGCATGGACAGTTGCAATCGATCTATTGAAAAACAAAAGGAGCTGAAAAATGGCACGCGCAGAGAGCGGAAAAGTCTCCAAGCAGGACCAGACCTACGCCGAGGGCCGTGTTCGTATACGCATCCCCGCTGACCAGCGGGCGCTCAAGAACTACGGCTTCGCCTCGGTGGCCATCCCCAACGGGGATGGCCGGCTGCAGTACCACGCCCGGATGCTCGGGCTGAGTGGGGCCGCCAGGGCGGCCAAGGAGACCCGAGGAGGCTAAGGCTAAGGCTAAGGCTAAGGCTAAGGCTAGGCCGTTGTATGTAGGTTAGGCCGCTCGATCTCCCTGTATCGGATAACGAGATCGAGCGGCCTGTCCTTACAAACAACAAGGAACTGAAGGAGAGGTCAATCAGATGAAAATCACACGAAAGCTGTTGTGGGAACATGGGGCCTGCCGGGTCCAAGTTAAAAAATTTCACAAACTGTACCCGAACGGATGCGAGCCAACCATCGAGGTGCTGTTTGACCTCGCCGCCGAGGGGTTGGATGCGTGGTGGCTCCAGCGCCTGCTGCCGGCCGAGGGGCTAGGCTCACGGCGGGAATATGCGCTCTGGTGCGTCGAGCAGGTAGAGGATCTCCTGCCCGAGTCGGTGCGGCGCAACGTGCTGCCCGTGATCCGCTGGCGCGTTCATGGTCCTGATGATGTGTCGGATGAGGATCTGGCCGCCGCATGGAATACTGCATGGGCCGCATGGGCCGCTGCAGGGGCCGCATGGGCCGCAGGGGCCGCATGGGCCGCATGGGCCGCTGCAGGGGCCGCATGGGCCGTTGCAGGGGACGCCCAACTCGTCAAA